>OCVP010000722.1_pt1 | contig 14713 bp, 15 predicted proteins | sample 1539171 | NCBI WGS metagenome assembly OCVP01 (sample SAMEA51879418, study PRJEB22527) | metagenome
CCATTTCTGCGTGAAAAATAACTTGAAATAACAAATCACCAAGCTCTGACTTTAATGCTTTGAAATCTTCTCTGTCGATTGCATCAGCCACCTCATATGCTTCTTCAATTGCACAGCTAGCAATAGATTTGAAAGTTTGTTCTCTATCCCACGCACAACCAGTATCAGGATTTCGTAAGCTCCTAAAAGTTGCTATTAAATCTTCTAACTCTTTATTTAATTTGCTCATAAATATTTTCTAAACAATCATTAATCACTATATCAGCATAGTCATCCATAGGTGTAGGGTCTTTATTTAAAATAATTATTTTCGCACCATTATTCTTTGCAATTCTTACAAAATTATTTGCTGGTGATACTTTTAAAGAACTGCCTAAAACGATAAAAAACTGGCAATTTATACTGGCTTTTTCTGCTTTTTGTAATGTTTTAGAGACTAATGCTTGTCCAAACGATATAGTCGATACTTTTACAAAACCCTCTCGACATTCAGAACAAAGACAGTCTGTATCTAACTCTAAATTACCAAAGTATTCTAAAGTATCATATTTCGCTCCACAGTTAAGACATTTGGCTTTGAAAATACTGCCATGCAATTCGATAATATTTTTTTCTTTAGCTTCATCTCGATGCAGTCCATCAATATTTTGAGTAATATGAAAATTACTTATTCCTCTTTGAATGACTTTATTTACTAAATTATGCATTTTTGTGGGTTTAATATTTTCAAGTTTTTTATGAATGGCAATGTTGTTTTGCCATGATTTCATACGATATTTCTTCGAAGAGAGAAAATCTCTGAAATGCACTGGAGAATTGCTTTTCCAAAAACCATTTTCATCACTTCTAAAGTCAGGAAGACCAGCAGAAGTGCTTAAACCAGCACCAGAAAGAAATGTAATTTCATCTTTTTCTTCAAGGATTTGCTTTAAAGCTTTAAAATAAGTGTCCAATGTTTAATTATAAAAAAATTCTTGTCGTGGTATTTGATAAAAATAAATCAAATAAGGCACTTAAAGAAGTACAACAAATTTTAGCTGATAATGCTTGTGAACACGAAGTATTTCTCGAGGAGAAGGAAGCTTCAGGATACAAGGGGTATGATCTAGTTTTAGTAATTGGTGGTGATGGTTCGATGCTTTCAGCTGCCAAGCTTTTTTCACACCTTAATTGTCCATTTTTGGGCGTAAATCTAGGAAAGGTAGGTTTTATGGCTGACCTTGATTCAGAAAATTTAACCACTGAACTGCCTGAAGTCCTTAGTGGCAAAAATTTACTTGAAGAAAAAGAGACACTTTCTTGCATATACAATGGGGAAGAATATACCGCCTTCAACGAAATAGTTCTTCATACACAGAAAAGTTACAAGTTGATGCACTTTGAATTAAAAATAGAAGATAACTTAATTTACAGAAAAAGAGCTGATGGTTTAATCATATCTACATCCAACGGCTCAACGGCTTATTCTCTATCAGCGGGCGGACCAATTCTTTCACCTGAAGTAAAAGGCCTGGTAATTACTTCACTTAACCCTTTATCTTTATCAGCAAGGCCGTTAATTGTGCCGAGTGATTCTAAGATTGAAGTTAACTTGATTAAAACTCCATCTGATCTAAATAGCTTTATCATTATTGATGGTAACCAAGAGGTTAAGATCGAAGATAAAAAAGACTTTAAAGTTACTAAAAGTGAAAAAAGTTTTAAGTTACTGCACCCTGTAGGACATGATTTTTTCAAAACTTGCAGAGATAAGCTACATTGGAGTTTATCTAAAGATGAAAATAGCTCAAATTAAGCAACTTCTGTATAATTCACCCAGATGAAAATAAAGAAAGCAGTTTTTCCAGTAGCCGGTTTTGGTACCAGGTTTTTACCAGCAACCAAATCAACCCCAAAAGAAATGTTGCCTGTTGTTGATAAGCCACTGATCCAATATGCCGTAGAAGAAGCAAGCAAGATAGGAGTGGAAGAATTCATTTTTATAACCCATCACGCCAAAGGTTCAATTGATAAACATTTCCAAAATAATGAAGGCCTATTTAATATGTTAGTAGAGCAGGGTAAAGATGATTTAGCCAACTCAATTAAAGATATTGGCGGTTCAAACGCAAAATTTATCTCTGTCGATCAAGGCGACCCAAAGGGTCTTGGCCACGCAATTGGATGTGCTGAAAATTATATTGAAGAAAATGAATTTTTTGTTGTTCTTCTTGCTGATGATCTGATTTACACCAAAGAACTTAATGTGCTCGAACAAATGAAAGAGCAAGCTGAAAAATATGGAAAACAAGTTTTAGCTTTGGAGCAAATCCCAGAAGAAGATATATCAAAATTTGGTGTTGTTGATCCTAAATCGAGTGAGGGCAGTATTTCTCATCTTAAAGGTATAGTTGAAAAGCCAACAGCTCATGATGCACCCTCTAACTTAGCAGTCGTTGGTAGGTATTTATTCAATAAAAGCATTTTTTCTCACATTGATAACGATAATGCTGGGAAAAATGGTGAAATTCAAATTACAGACGCAATACTTAGTAATATAGATGATTTTATTGGTTACGAGTTTGAAGGTGACAGATTTGATTGTGGAAGTAAGTTTGGTTATCTGAAGGCAAATATAGCTCTAGGTTTAGCTAATGACGAATTATCTGTAAGACTAAAAAAATATATTGAGGAAATTAAAGATTTATAAATTAGCCAGAAAATTACTTTTTCTTCTCCCACCAGAACAATCTCAAAATATTTCCCACTTTTTTTTAAAGCTATTTTCAGGCTTATATAAAAGCAAGCAAACACATCTTTTTGTAAAGGGCTTGAGAGTTAAAAACAGATTGGGTTTGGCTGCTGGACTGGATAAAAACGCAAGACTAATCAAAGAGTTTGATAATATCGGCTTTGGATTTGTTGAAGTTGGGACCATAACTCCCAAAGTTCAATACGGAAATCCAAAACCCAGAATAAAAAGACTGATTTCTCACGAGTCTTTGCTTAATAGTCTCGGTTTTCCTAATGAAGGGGTCAGATCAATTAAATCCAGGCTGAAGAAGGTAAGTGGTGATATATGTCTGGGCGTGAATATCGGTCCAAATAAAGATACTGTTCCTGAGGAAGTTATAAATGATTATTTACTATGTTACGAAGAAGTTTTTGAATACGCTGATTTTGTCACAATAAATATTTCCTCACCAAATACACCTAATCTGCGCAGTCTTCATAACGCTGAAAACTTTAAAGCTGTGATCGATGCAATTCTAAGTGAAAGAAATAGGCATCAAAAAAAACCAAAAGTATTTATTAAGATCTCACCTGATGAGGAATCTAAAACTTATACAAATCTTATTGAAACCATAAATAACAGCGCAATTGACGGTGTAATAATTTCAAATACATCAAATAATCAGAACTTGAAAAAAAGTTTAAATGTTGCACATTTACCCGGAGGCATATCTGGCAAATCATTAAAAAATTCTTCTAATAAAATTCTCAAAGAAATTAAAACAATGATTAACAAAGAAAAAATTATTGTTGCAGTCGGCGGTATTTTTGATGTAGATTCTTATAACGAAAAATTTGAATTAGGTGCTGACCTTGTACAAATGTATACAGGTCTTATCTATGAAGGACCAAATTTAGTTAAAAGAATTGTAAAAAATGACAAGCAAATCTCTAGTAATAGTTGAGTCACCATCAAAAGCGAAAACTATTAGCAAATATTTAGGAAAAGACTTCGTAGTGAAGTCAAGTGTTGGACATGTTAGAAGGTTGCCCAAGGGTAGTAAGGCTATCAATCTTGATGATTGGTCAATTTCTTATGAGATAGATCCAAAAAAAGAGAAAGTCGTCAAAGATCTAAAAAGTTCAGCTAAAGGAGTTGAAAATATATTCTTAGCAACTGACTTAGATAGAGAAGGCGAAGCAATCGCCTGGCATTTAAAAGAAATTCTTGGGAAAAAATTTAATTACAGCAGAGTGAGATTTAATGAAATTACTAAAGGTGCAATTCAAGAAGCGTTTGAAAGTCCAGGTGATCTTGATGAAGGTCTCATTGACGCCCAAAAAACACGTAGGATATTAGATCGTATAGTTGGATATGATTTATCGAGTTTACTTTGGCAGAAAATTGGTAGTTACGGAAAATTATCAGCTGGAAGAGTTCAATCTGTAGCAGTGAGATTGGTTGTTGAGCGTGAAAAAGAAATTAAAGCTTTTTCACCACAAGAATATTGGGAACTTGAAGTAAGTATTCGACATGATGAGAGAGATATTACTTTTAAACTTAATACCAAAAAATCTGGATTAGAAATAAACTCAAAAGATGAAGCCGAAAAAATTGCTGCTGCATTTCAAGGCAATGAAATAGAAATTACAAGTAATGAAAAAACAAAACGCAAGATAGCAGTAAAGCCACCATTTATTACATCTACTCTTCAACAGACCTCTAGCTCGATGCTGGGTTTTAGTTTATCTAAGACAATGAAATTAGCTCAAGATCTTTATACAGGTGGTTATATTTCATATATGAGAACGGACTCACCCAACATAAGCATGTTGGCTCAGAACAACTGTAAACAATATCTTCTAGATACATATGGAGAAGCTTATAGTGCACCGAAAAATTTCGCGGCAAAAGCTTCAAACTCTCAAGAGGCTCATGAGGCAATAAGGCCTACAGATGTTACTTTTAAAGCTGAAGAACTATCGCTTAGTCAAGATCATAAAAAACTTTATAACTTAATATGGTCTAGATTTGTTGCATCTCAAATGCCCCAACCAGAAATAATTGTGAACAGCATCAAAGCCAAGAAAGAAACTAATATGTTTGAAACATCAGTTAGTAGTATAAGCTTTGATGGTTTTTATAAGGTAATGCCACCTGGTAAAAATAGTGGGTATGTAGATTATGATTTAGAAAGTCTTTCAGTTGGTCTCATGAAAGAAGTAAATAAAGTTGAGAAATCGCAACATTTCACAAAACCTCCTTCAAGGTACTCTGAAGCAAGTTTAGTAAAAGAGCTTGAAAAAAGAGGTATTGGAAGACCATCGACTTATCAAGAGATTATTACAAATATTCAAGATAGAGGTTATGTTAAAAGTGAAAATAAAAGACTTTATGCTACTAAGATAGCAAATTTAATTTCTGACCGACTCATTAAGTCATTCAATAATATTATGGATTATGGTTTTACAGCCAACATGGAAAAAAGCCTAGATGATGTTGCAGAGGGTAAGGAAAGTTGGAAAAAACTGTTGGAAGACTTTTATGCTGAATTCGATAAAGCGAAAAAAGTTGCTGCAGAGGCAATGGAGCGAAATAAACCAATCCTCACTGAAGTAAAATGCGAGGAGTGCAATTCTGACAGAAAAATGCATTTGAGGACAAATCAAAACGGTCAGTTCCTTGGCTGTGAAGGCTACTTAGAAGAGGGTGATAAGCAATGCAAGAAGACTTATTCATTATTGTCAGACGAACTCTTTACAGACAACGACGATAAGGAAGCAGAGAGTATATTCAATAAAGCTAAGTGTGATCTTTGTGGCTCAAGCATGGATGGTTATATTATTGATGAAACGAAAAAATTATTAATTTGTGCAAATTCACCTATATGTTCTGGAACAAAATTCGAAATTGGAAACTTTATAAAGCCTAAAAATGGAGAAGAAGAACTAATAGATTGTCACAAATGTGATTCTAAGATGGAGCTTAAACTTGGAAGATTTGGTAAATATTTTAGTTGCCAATCAGAGTCTTGTACGGCCACGAGACAGTTGATGAAAAATGGAAAATTAAAACCAGTATTTATGGATCCAATTGAAATGTCAGATTTAAAATGTGAAAAATGTGATGATATATATCTCTTAAGAGATAGTCTAAAGGGACTCTTTCTAGCCGCGTCTCAATTTCCAAAAAACAGAGAGACCAGAGCACCATTAGTTAGTGAAATAAAATCAGTTCTCAGCAAGTTGCCAGAAAAACATCAAATCTTTGAAAATGCTCCAGAGCTAGACCCAGATGGCGATCATTTGGTTGTTCGTTTCAATAGAAAAGATGGGAGCCATACACTTTCTGCCGAAGCAAAAGGAAAGAAAAAGAAATTATTTTTCATTTATGAAGGTTCCGATTGGAAAGAAATGCAAAGAGATTAGTAAAAAGTCTTTAATATTTCTCAAAAGCACCTAATATAAAAATATGTCCAAGTATTTAGAATTAGTCGAAGTTTCCGAAGGTGTTGTCGTTTTAAGAAGATCTGATCAAAAAGATGCGCCGCTAGTAAAAATTGAATTTTCATCAGAGGTGAAAACTTTATTGAATGGTATGGAGTTTGACGTTGCTAAAGAAATGATCAAATCTGGTATTGAAACCCTTAACAGCGATATCGATATGGATGCACTTGATGATGATGTCTTTGATTCTTTCCTCAAAAAAGATTTAGAAGATAGAGTGGTTCACTAAATTAAAGATCTTCTCTAATAATACCTACTGCTTTCCCTTCAATTGAGAAGTTAGATGTTTCATCAACTTTAATGTCAGAAAAACTTTTATTTTCAGCCACAAGTCTGATGCCGGATGAATCTTTTTTAAACCTCTTGAGAGTTACTTCGTCTTCTAACCTTGCAACAACTATTTCCCCATTTTCTGCATTCTTTGTTTTTCGAACACCAACAAGGTCATTATCCAATATGCCAGCATCTATCATGCTTTCTCCTTGAACCCTTAGAAAAAAATCGACCGATTTATTGAGAGGATTTGAGTGTATAGTTTTTTCAACATTCTCGTAAGCCGTAATTGGACTACCGGCAGCAACACTACCAATGAGAGGGATACCAGAAATCTCTTCAACTAGTTTTATTCCTCTTGATGAGCCTGGCACTTTTTCAATAACACCCTTTTTAACAAGGGCTTTAATATGCGATTCAGCAGCATTCACTGATTTAAAATCTAAAATTTTTGCTATTTCAGCTCTTGTTGGTGGATAACCATTGCTCTGTAGTGATTCTTTGATAACATCAAATACTTTGATCTGTTGTGCAGTAAGGTTTAACATATACTGTAATTATATACAGTAAAATATAAAAAATACAAATATTATGTCGATACTTAAAATAGGAATTAGTTCAAGAGCCTTGTTTGATTTAGGTGAAAGCCATGAAATTTTTAAAAAAGAAGGCATTGAAGAATATTCAAATTATCAAAAAAAGAATGAGAATAAACCATTGGATAAGGGCGTAGCTTTTAATCTGGTCGAAAAGCTTCTTAAAATGAACAACAAAAAAGAAAAGCTCGTTGAAGTTATTTTATTATCTAGAAATAGCTCAGATACGGGGTTAAGAATATTTAATTCAATAGAAAAAAATAACTTAGATATCTCACGAGCAGTATTTTCAGGTGGTGAAAGTCCGTTTCCTTATGTTGATGCCTTAGATATCGACCTTTTTTTATCTGCAGATGTTAAAGATGTAAAAATGGCTATTGAAAATAATATTGCAGCTGCGCATATCTTTACCGATAAATATAAACCTTCTGATTCTAAGCAATTACGAATTGGCTTTGATGCGGATGCAGTTATTTTCTCAGATGAATCAGAAGTCACTTACAAAAAGAAAGGGCTTAAAACTTACTTAAAAGAAGAGGGTGCATCAAAGAAACCAATAAGTCCTGGCCCTTTTAATGGTTTCTTAAAAAAATTAAATCTAATTCAATCTGAATATTCAGCGGATAAATGTCCAATTAGAATTGCGCTTGTAACAGCTAGAGCGGCACCAGCTCATAAGCGGGTTATTAATACACTCAGAAAAGAAAACATAAGAATTGATGAAACTTTTTTCCTGGGTGGTCTAGCAAAAGGTAAATTCCTAAAAGGATTCTCTGCCGATATATTTTTTGATGACTTAACTGAGAATTGTTTAGAGGCAACTAGTCATGTTTCAACAGGTCATGTACCATACGGAATTAATAATCCTAAATGAAAATTCTCTGTACTGATTTAGAAGGCACGCTTGCACCAGAGATATGGCAAGAAATAGCTAGTGAGTATCAAATCAAAGATTTACAACTAACTACCAGAGAAATTCCAGATTTTGAAGAATTGATGCAAAAAAGACTAGATGTACTATCAAAAAATAAAATCTCCTATGACGAATTAAAATTATTTTTAGAAACAATTCAGCCATACGATCAGGCAAGAGAATTTTTAGCATCTTTGGCAGAGCACTACCAAATAGTTATTGTCTCAGACACTTTTTATGAATTAGGCCTTCCAGTTGTTAAAAAATTAGGGAACTATCCTTTATTGTGTCATAAGCTAATAATTGAGAATGATTTTATTATTGGTTACAAAAAAAGACAGGAAGAACCAAAGAGAAATGTTGTCAAAGCTTTTAAAGCCATGAATTATGAATGTTTTTGTATGGGAGACTCATATAACGATATTCAGATGATAGAAGAGTCTGATGGAGCATTTATTTTCGCTCCCGATGAGGTAAAAGCTTCCCGTCCTGATATAATTTCATTCGATAATTACAACGATTTAAAAAAATACCTATTACATGAATAATTTATCAGTTGAAAACTATGTAAGACCAAAATTAGAACTGCCTAATAATGGAAAAAATCTGTTGCTTCATAGTTGCTGTGCTCCTTGTGCTGGCGAGATAATGGAAGCTATTGCCGCTTCAGATATTGAAACAACTATTTATTTTTATAATCCAAACATCCATCCAAAAGAAGAATATGAAATAAGAAAAGATGAAAACATAAGATTCGCTGAAAAGTTAGGATTTAATTTTATTGATGCTGACTACGATAAAGATAATTGGTTTGAAAGAGTAAAAGGGCTTGAAGATGAGCCAGAAAGAGGAGAACGATGTACTGTTTGTTTTGACATGAGATTTGAAAGATCAGCTCTTTTTGCCCATGAAAATAACTACGATATCTTTGCAACGACACTTGGGATATCGAGATGGAAAGACTTGGAGCAAATCAATGCCTCTGGTTTAAAAGCAGCAAATCGTTATAATGATTTGGATTTCTGGGATTTCAATTGGAGAAAACAAGGCGGTTCTGCACGCATGTTGGAAATTTCTAAACAAGAGAAATTTTATAAACAAGAATATTGTGGATGCGTTTACAGTTTAAGAGATACAAATAGATGGAGAAAATCGCAAGGAAGAGAAATCATAAAAAGGGGAATAAATTTTTACGAAATTAAATCATGAAAAAATTACAAGGCGCCGGTTTAAGAGGACAATCTGCAGGGCAGACTTCACTGTCTACCGTAGAACAAGAAGGTAGTCTTAGATATCTCGGTTATAGCATCGAAGATCTTGCTAAAAATGCTAGTTTTGAAGAAGTTGCCTATCTGCTTTTACTCGGACATTTACCAAAAAAACAAGAATTAGAAGAATTTGAAAATGAGTTGGCCAGTCTTCGTGAAATGCCTGATTCTCTAGTGACCGTGCTTGAATCAATCCCTGCAGAAGCACACCCTATGGAAGTGGTCAGAACAATTATTTCTTACATGGGTGTGATTGAGTCAGAGAGGTCATTCGATGAACAACTAGACGTTACTAAAAGGTTACTTGGGGTGACAACTACTGCCATTGTTTATTGGTATAAGTTTTCTCATGAAGGAATAAGAATAGAGCAAACTTCAGATGAAGTTTCTGTTGCTGCGCATTTTCTTAAATTATTAAGGCAAGAGGAAATAAATGATCTCCATAAAAGGACATTAGATGTTTCATTAACTTTGTACGCTGAACATGAATTTAATGCATCTACATTTACTGGAAGGGTATGTGCGTCAACATTGTCTGATTTACATTCCTGTTTAACAGCTGCCGTTGGAAGTTTAAGAGGACCATTGCATGGTGGAGCTAATGAAGAAGCTATGAAAATGCTTGAAGAAATAGATTCTCTAGAGAATGTTAAAGAATTTATTGACCATAAACTTGAAAAGAAAGAAAAAGTAATGGGTTTTGGTCATGCTGTATACTCTGTCAAAGATCCTCGAAGCGACATCATTAAAGAATATTCAGCAAAATTAAGTGAAGGCCATAAAGATAAGCTACTACATGATGCTGCGGTCGTTATGGAAGCTTATTTGAAGGAGAAAAAAGGGCTATTTCCTAATACCGATTTCTTTCATGCACCAGCGTACCACTATTTAGGCATACCAACAAAGTTGTTCACACCACTTTTTGCTATTGCAAGAATCATAGGATGGTCAGCACATGCTTATGAGCAAAGAGACAATAATAGAATAATTAGACCAAGTGCAGATTACATTGGCCCAGAGGATAGAAATTGGGTTGATATTGAATCTAGATAATGTCTGACTTTGATCCAATCATCAAAAAAATATCTGACTACGTCCAGAATTACCAAGCAAACGAAGAATCTCTTCAAGAAGCAAAAACATGTTTTTTTGATAGCATTGCATGCGCATTCATGGCTTTAGAACATGATCAAGTAAAAAAATTCATTGATATTGACTATATTAAAAATTCTCAAGGTTCTGTGAGAGTTGTTGGCACTGATTTACAGACTAATGTCTTGGATGCAACATTTTTAAATGGTGCATTAATAAGGTGGTTAGATTTTAATGATACATGGCTAGCTAAAGAATGGGGCCATCCGTCCGATAACTTATCAATAATTTTAGCTTTAGTTGATTATTTAAAAAGTCATAGAAATAAATCTCTAAATTTTAAAGAGGTTCTTAATTACATGGTCATGGCACATGAAATTCAGGGAGCTTTAGCTATAGAAAATAGCCTTAACAAAGAGGGTCTAGATCATGTTGCTTTGGTAAAAATAGCCTCTGCCTCAGTTGGAGCAAAAATGTTGGGACATAACGATCATCAAATTAAAGCAGTAATTAGTAACGCATTTATTGATGGGCAAAGTTTGCGCACATATCGCCATTTTCCAAATACTGGAGCTAGGAAAAGTTGGGCTGCGGGAGATGCATCAGCTAAAGCACTTAAACAAGTGTTTATTTCTGAAGTTAGTGATGAAAGTTATCCAACTGCTTTGTCGGCAAAAAACTGGGGTTTTAATGACGTTTTAATGGGTGAAAATCCTCTGAAACTTGAACGAGACCTAGATTCTTATGTTATGGACAACATTTTATATAAAGTATCTTTCCCAGCTGAATTTCATGCACAAACTGCTGCAGAAGCGGCAATATCTTTATCATCAGAAGTTAAAGGAAAAATTCATGACATAAAAGAAATTAAGATATTTACACAAGAACCAGGCGTAAGAATCATTTCAAAGAAAGGCCCTTTGAATAATTTTGCTGATAGGGATCACTGCATTGAGTATATAGTTGCATGGTGTTTGCTGAATGGAAATTTAAATTCAAATTCCTATTCAGATAGCTCTGCTAGTGATGAAAATATCGATAAACTCAGAAAGCTAACAAATACTGTAGAAGATCAAGCTTACACCAGAAGTTATTACGATTTGGATGAAAGGGCAATACCAAATAAGGTCGTTGTATCTATGATTACAGGTGAGGTATACGAGAAAGAAGTTATGTATCCTTTAGGTCATAAAGAAAGAAGAGCAGAATCTTTACCATATTTAAAAGAAAAGTTTGAAAAGAGTCTAGAGAAAGCGGATATAAGAGAAGATGAGCTAATGAAATTTTATGATGAAAAAAATCTAGATTCTATTAATATATACGATCTATTAAATTGCATTTATAAGTAATATGTCAGGTAATACATTTGGAACAATATTTAAACTTACAACTTTTGGTGAAAGTCATGGCAGCGCATTGGGTGCTGTTATTGATGGATGTCCACCAAATATCGAGTTAGACGAAAGTGTCATTCAACAAGATCTTGATAGAAGAAAGCCAGGTCAATCTAAATTTGTTACTCAAAGAAAAGAAGGAGATAAAGTAGAGATTCTTTCTGGTGTATTTGAAGGTGTCACAACAGGAACACCTATTGGTTTAATTATTAGAAACGAAGATCAAAAATCAAAAGATTATACAAATCTTAAAGATAAATTCAGGCCAGGCCATGCAGATATTACTTACCAAGAAAAATATGGAATACGAGATTATCGTGGTGGTGGAAGAGCAAGTGCACGCGAGACTGCAATGAGGGTAGCAGGTGGTGCAATAGCGAAAAAAGTCTTATCTAGTTTAGGTGTAAAAGTTAGAGGTGGTGTTGTCCAGGTTGGAGATATCAAAGCCAAAGATATTAATTACGAAACTAAAAATGAGTTCAATTTTTTAGATGAGTCAAAAGTAGAAGGATTAAAAGAATTTTTTGCAAAATTAAATAAAGAACAAGATTCAATAGGAGCAAAAATCTTAGTAAATATTTCTGGCATGCCATCTGGCATTGGTTCTCCGGTTTTTTCAAAATTAGATGCTGAATTGGCGAAGGCAATGATGAGTGTCAACGCAGTAAAAGCTGTGGAAATTGGAACAGGTTGCGATGTGGTGACTATGAGAGGTTCTGAAAATAGAGACAAAATCAATAAATCTGGTTTTGAATCAAATAATTCAGGAGGAATTTTGGGTGGCATTTCGAATGGCGATGAAATAAATATATATGCCTCATTAAAACCAACATCAAGCATATCTCAAAAAACTAAAACACTCGATATAAATAACGATGAAGTAGAACTTCAAGTAAAGGGTAGGCACGATCCATGTGTAGGGCTGAGAGCAACACCAATACTTGAAGCAATGACGGTGATGTGTATTCTGGATCAAATTCTTATAGATAGAGGACAATGCTTTAATGTTCAAAGAGATTTTAAAAATTGAGTTTTCGGAATTAGAAAACATTATCACAAACCCAGCTCAATTTTTACAACAAGAATACAACCTAGATCTTTCAAACAATGAAATATATTTTACGGTTATAGCAATATTACTATTTATCGTTGGAGTTTCCTTTGAATTGTTTAAAACAAAAAAAGAAATTCTTGATAGTGATTTACCAGACATTGACTATAAATCTAATGAAATTGCAACCAACACAACTATACAGAAAATTGACTTAGCAAACGCATATATAAATATGGGTAAAGGTGTTAGAGCAAAAAGTATTATTGAAAGACTCGAAAAGAATGGATTGTCGAAAAGCGAGAAAAAAGAAATAAACAAACTAAAAAAATTATTAAATGAATAGGTTCTTCGTTCAGTTAGAATATGACGGCAGTAGATATCATGGCTTTCAAAAACAGCCCAAAACTTCTAAGACGATTCAATATCATCTCGATAGAGCTTTAACTAAGGTCGCTAACCATAAAATTTCAACTATTTGTTGTGGTAGAACTGATGCAGGTGTTCATGCATTCAATCAATTTGTTCATTTTGATACCAATTCAACAAGAAAAATTGATTCTTGGGTAAAAGGTACAAATGCAAATTTACCAGACGATATCGTTGTTAAAAATTTTTTCAAAGTAGATAGAAATTATCATGCTAGATTTGACGCAACTTCTCGGGAATACCTCTATGTAATAAAAAATGCAAATACTCCTCCTGCTATAGGGTTTAACAATTATTTATGGATCAAAAAATCGTTAAATATTGAGAAAATGAATAAGGCAGCAAAATACCTTATTGGAGAGAAAGATTTTTCAGCATTTAGAGCTTCAGGATGCCAGTCTAAATCGCCAATTAGAGAGATTACAAAAGCAAAAATCGTTAGAAAGGGAGAATATGTATACTTCGTTATTAAGGGAAATGCTTTTATGTTGAATATGGTCAGAATAATTACAGGAACTTTGTTGGATGTAGGGACAAATAAAAAAAATATTTCAGATTTCAAAGAAATCATAAAGCAAAAAAACCGGAAAAAAGCAGGAAAAACTATATCTCCAAAAGGATTGTATTTTCTTGGACCAGAGTATAATGAGCTAAATTATATAAAAGAGGGAATTTTAAATGAACTGGATTAAAGACTTTATCCCAACAATGAAGAGAAATCTTTCTCAGACATTTGGTGGAGAGAAAGACAGCAAAATACCAGAAGGTTTGTGGAGGTCATGTGATGCATGTGGCTCTATTCTTTATATTCCAGAGCTAAAAAAGAATTCTTACGTCTGTTCTAAATGTTCTCATCATTTCAAAATTAACGTAAAAGAAAGGATCGAGATTACATTCGATCAAGGAACATACAAAGATCTAAATAAAACTGAAGCTTTCAAAGACTATTTAAAATTTAAAGATACCAAAAAATACAAAGACAGATTTCAAGAGGCGCAAAATAAAACTGAGTCTGATGAAGCGCTTTCAATTGGAGTTGGAATGATTAAAGGAAAAAAAGTTGTAACTGCAATCTTTGAATTTGATTTTTTAGGTGGTTCTATGGGTGCAGTTGTTGGTAAAAGGTTTGCTGCAGCTGTTGATTATGCAGTTGAAAATAGTCACCCATTATTAGTCTTTTCAACTAGTGGTGGAGCAAGAATGCAAGAATCGATGATTTCTCTTTTTCAAATGGGAAAGACAGCAGCAGCAGTAAAAAAATTAAAAAACAAAAAATTGCCTTTTATTTCAGTCCTGGTTGATCCTTGTTATGGCGGTGTTACTGCTAGTTTAGCTATGCTAGGGGATCTCATATTAGCTGAACCAAAAGCAAGAATCGGATTTTCTGGCAAAAGGGTCATACAAGATACTGTTAAGGAAGATTTACCAAAAGATTTCCAAACTGCTGAAACTCAATTAGAAAATGGTTTTGTAGATAA
>OCVP010000726.1_pt1 | contig 14624 bp, 12 predicted proteins | sample 1539171 | NCBI WGS metagenome assembly OCVP01 (sample SAMEA51879418, study PRJEB22527) | metagenome
TAACGTGCATCACTTTGAAGATTTAGTTTTCTTCCAGTTTTAGTGACAGAAACCGGATCAAATAACGCAACTTCTAGAAAGACATTTTTAGTCTCCAAACTACAACCACTATTAAGGCCTCCCATAACACCACCAATTCCATGAAGTTTATTTTCATCATCAGAAATTACAATCATGTCATTGTCACATTTATAATTAACTTCATTTAGTGCTAAACACTCCTCATTTTTATTGGCTAATCGCATTGTTAAATTGCCTGACACTTTGTCAGCATCATAAACATGAAGTGGTCTTCCTAAGTCAAAAGTAATATAATTTGTAATGTCAACAAGAGCTGAAATGGGTCTTAATCCGATTGCAGTTAATCTATCTTGAAGCCATTTAGGGCTTTCTACATTTTTGACATTTTTGAAATATCGACCTGCTACTCCAGGACATAGATTATTATTTTGAAATTCTTTTTTCCACGTAATTGGGCTTTTGAATGATTCTTTTGATTTTTTATAATTTAAGTCTTTTAATTTACCAATTCCTGCTGCAGCTAAATCTCTTGCGATACCTCTGACCGATAAACAGTCAGATCTATTTGGTGTTAAATTAATTTCAATAACAGGTTCATCTATTGCAAAAATTTTACTAAATAAATCACCAATTTTATAATTATCTTTTACTTCAATAATTCCATCATGTTCATCAGAAATACCCATCTCTCTTTCTGAGACAAGCATTCCGCAAGACTCAACTCCTCTAATTTTAGTTTTTTTTAAATGTAAGTCAGTTCCAGGAATGTAACTATTTTCTGGTGCAAAAATTCCAAGCATGCCTTCTCTTGCATTTGGAGCACCACACACAACTTGATAATTTCCATTTATTGTTTCAACCTGACATACTTTAAGCTTATCTGCATCTGGATGTTTTTCTGCTTTTAAAACTTTAGCTACTGTAAAATTCTTAAATATTTCTGATTTATCTTCTACACTTTCAATCTCTAAACCAATATTGGTTAAAGTATCTGTTATGGTATTTAAATTTTCAGAAGTATCTAAATGATCTTTTAGCCAGTCTAGTGTAAATTTCATTTATAGCCCTGATCGTGTTTGGTTATCCAAAATACTAAAACCATAATGATCCAGCCATCTATAATTTGGATCAAAAAAACTTCTTAAATCTGTAATGCCATATTTAAGCATCGACAAACGCTCAATTCCCATACCAAAAGCAAAACCCTGATACTGTTTTGAATCAATATTACAATTATCTAAAACTATAGGATTGACCATTCCACAACCCAATATTTCTAACCATTTATCTCCTTCACCAATTTTTATTTTATTATTTACTTTGGTATAAGCTACATCCATTTCTGCACTAGGCTCGGTAAAAGGAAAGTAACTAGGGCGAAAACGGTATTGTAAGTTTTTTACTTCGAAAAATTCTTCTAAGAATGAAACGAGTGTTGATTTTAAATCAACCATAGTAGAACTTGTATCAACGACTAAACCTTCTACCTGATGAAACATAGGAGCATGTGTAGCATCTGAGTCACTTCTATAAGTTCTGCCAGGCACAATAATTTTAATAGGTGGTTTTGTGTTGAGCATAGTTCTCACTTGAACAGGGCTAGTATGGGTTCGAAGAACATTTTTGTCTCCGTTATCCTGAATATAAAAAGTATCCTGCATTTCTCTTGCTGGATGATGTTCTGGTATATTTAAAGCTGTAAAATTATTAAAATCTGTTTCTATATCTGGACCTGTTTCCACTGCATAATTTAAATTTCCAAAAATTTCTATAATATTAAATATTGTTTGACTAATTGGGTGTATTTTTCCTTTTTCAGAAATATTAGGTGGTAGAGTAACATCAATTGATTCTAAATTAATCCTGTTTGAAATTTCAATATTTTCAATTTCTGTTCTTTGGTTTTTAATACCTTCTTCAATTTCTTTTTTAATAATATTTAATTCCTGTCCTTTCGATTTTTTTTCTTCAATCGACAAAGAACCTAATCCTTTTAAAGCTTCAGGTATTAATCCTTTTTTACCTAAATAATATAATCGAAGTTTTTCTAAATCTTCGAAGGATTTTGAAGCTTTAATTTTTTTTAGAACATCAATTTTATTTTCAGCAAATGCCATCAATATCTATTATATTTTATTAATTAAAATTATCTAGCAGATTGAGCTTTATCAACTAAAGCTTTAAAAGCCTCTGGCTGGTTAACTGCAAGATCCGCTAAAATCTTTCTATCTATTTCAATAGATGATTTTTTAAGACCAGATATAAATTGCGAATATGTTAAACCATGAAGTCGAACACCAGCATTGATTCTTTGAATCCATAAACCCCTAAAATCACTTTTTCTTTTTTTACGATCTCTATAAGCATATTGCATGCCTCTTTCGACAGCCTGCACAGCAACTCGAAAAACATTTTTTCTTCTACCGTAATAACCTTTTGCTCTTTTAATTACTTTTTTGTGTCTAGCTCTTGCTGTAACACCTCGTGATACTCTTGCCATTGATTTCCCCTTACTTGTTGTATGGTAACATATGATCAATCAAAGCAGAGTCACCTGGTGACATAATTGCAGATCTTTTAGTGTTACGAATAAATTTATTGGAACGTTTACTCATTCCATGTCTCTTTCCAGCAGGTTTAAATTTAATTTTACCAGTACCTGTTCTAGAAAATCTTTTTTTTAAACTACTCTTAGTTTTAAGCTTGGGCATTACTATCTCCTATATTATAAGTTTACCCGTTAGGCTGCCCCGCAGGCCATAACAAGTTTTGAAGGCTTATACTGATAATTGAGTATTTTGCAATATGTAGAATTATTTAGCAACTTGAGGGACAAGTATCATCATTATTTGTCTTCCCTCAAACTTAGGAGCTACTTCAACTTTTGCATATTCTTCAACTTCTGAAGTTAGTTTTTTTAGAAGATCAAAGCCTAAATTTTGATGCTCCATTTCACGTCCTCTGAAACGCATAGAGACTTTAACTTTATTACCACCACCTATAAACTTTGAGAGTGCTTTAATTTTAACATTATAATCGTGGGTATCAATGCCAGGTCTCATTTTAATCTCTTTAACTTCAATTGTTTTTTGTTTCTTTTTTGCTTCTTTCTTACTTTTTTGCTCTCTATATTTTAATTTACCATAATCTATAATTTTACAAACTGGTGGATTAGCTTCAGGAGACACTTCAACTAAATCAAAACCTTCATCTTCTGCTTGAATTAAAGCTTCACGAATGCTTAAGATCCCCATTTGTTTACCACTACTAGATATTAGTCTGACTTCACTTGCAGTAATCTGCTCATTGATTCTTGGACCAGTATCTTTCTTTGTTTTGAAATTTACAGCCAAAATTATATAGAGATTGAGTTAAAGCTATTATTTAATAGCATATTAGGAAATTAAGTCTTTTGTCATATTTTGTTAGGATATAATCTCAAATGAATTTAAATTCAAGGGCTGATTTTAAAAAATATAAACTGTTTTTTAAGTTATTAAATACACTTTATGAAAATTTGTTTAATTAGAAACGATAAAATGGGAGATATGATCCTTACTCTTCCAGTTGTTCAAGGACTAAAAGAAGCTAATCAGGATTATAAAATTGATATTGTATGTTCTAAAAAAAATCAAAAAATATGTAAAAACTATAAATCTATTAACAAAATTTTTTTACTTCAAAATAAATTTTATCAAGTCTTAAAAATAATTTCAAAATTAAGAAATGAAGATTATGATTATATTTTCACATTTAGCCCTGGTATATTCAGTATATTAATATCAATTTTTTCTAAAAGTAAAATAAAGTCATTGTTAATTTTTAAATCTCGATACAAAAATAATTACATGAGTAAATTTTTTGATAGAATTTTGGGTAAAATCTTTTTTACTCACTGCTTAATAATCGATCGTCAATTAAGATATTCCAAAAAAATCCCAATTCATCAAACAGAAATTATGATGGAGTTGGTTACTAAAAATGGATTAAATTTTAATAATACTGCTGAGATTAAGAATGAAATTAGATTTAATAAAATAGAATTAAGTTCTAAAAAATTATGCTTAATTCATTTATCTTCAAAATGGATCAATAAATATTTTTCAGAAGAAAACTTTATTAATCTATTAGACAATCTTAAAAATTTGAAAATCAATATTGTAATGACAACTGATGGAACATCAAAAAATGTATTCTATGAAATATTTAAAAAATATGAAATTATTACTAATGAAGAGTTTGAAAATCTTAAAAGTATAAATAATGTTTTAATCTTAGATCAATTAAATTTTGATAATTGGACATCAATAATAAACTCTTCAACATATGTAATTACACCTGAATGTGGATGCACACATATTGCATCACTTTCTGAAACGAAACTTTGTGTTATTTATGATTCAGATAATGTTCCAGGTATGATTGCAGAAGAATATGCACCGTGGAAGAAAAAATATACTAAACTATTCTCTAACAACCAAAATTTAGAAAAAGAATTAATTTCATTTATTGATTAATTTACTATCTTGTAAAAAATCTAAAACTTTTTTTACTGAAATTGAGTCCATTGTATCGGTCAGAATCGTATAAGCATTTTTATATTCAGATAAGTTTGATTTTGAGATAACATTATCTTTAGCTAAAAAAAGAATAGGTGAATTACTTAGAGCTGCTATATGACCTGGGCCAGTATCATTACTAATTATAAAATCACTTTTTTTAGCGATGGAATAGATAATTTCAGGAGGTGATTTATCGCTTAAATCAATAACCTTCTGACATGCATTATTGATCGTTTCTACTGTTTGTTTATCTGATTTTTGCCCAATAACACAAATATGATATCCTTTTTTTTCTAGAGTACTTGCAAGTATTGCAAATTTATCTGGTGACCATTGCTTGTCCTTACCTGATTTAGAAACACCAGGTATCATTAAGATTATTTTATCTTCATTAATTGCCGTAATATCTCTGGAAAGCCAATCTACATTTTGATAAATTTCATTTACTCCAAGTAACTTTAGTTGATTGTATAAACCTTGTTGTGGAGATTCAGTTCCTTGTGGAGGAATTACATATTGAATATCACAATTAGAACGAGATCCGTTAACTTTTACTTCTGAAATAAATTTTAAGAATGACCAATAATTATTTGTTCTTTTAGAATTCTGTAAATCTATGATTAGATCATATTTATTTTGATTAATTTTTAATATAACCTTAAGTGAATCAATTATTCCTTTTCTATTATCTTTAAAAATCGAATTAAAATAATTTGAATTGCTTAAAAAATTTACGTATTTTTCTTCAGTGAGCAAGTCAATAGTGGCATTACTAAAAAATTGCTTAATTGATGCCATAGCAAGTATAGAAAATGCAATATCACCAAGTGATCCATGCTTTACAACTAGTATTTTGTTAAATTGACTGCTGTTCATATAAGTCTACGTAACTTTGTACCATTTGGTATTTTGAAAATGTTTTTGATATGTAGTCTTTACTATCTAAAGAAATATTAGAAAATTTTTCTTTATCTATTTTTATAATATTTTGAAGTTTTATATCTATTTCATTATATTTATGAGGATCTACTTTATAAATATCATCTAATTTATCAAGCTGATCTTTGACACCACCATAGTTAAAAGTAAGTATCTTTTTTTTCATTATTAATGCTTCGCTTATAGTTCTTCCAAACCCTTCAGCTTGTAAAGGAAAAGAGGTAATAATTGATGATAGGTAATATAAAGTTTTCAAATCATCTCTTAGTAGATTGCCTATAATCTTACATTTATGACCAAGGTTAAAACTTTGAATTTTATTTTGTAATTTCTCTGTATAAGATTGATTTTTTGTATCACCTGCAAAATAAAGTAAAAAATTATCATTTTGCATCTTATTAAATATATCTAAAAACTCAATTTGACCTTTCCAGTTTGTTAGCCTTGCAGGATATAGAATAATATTTTTTGAGGTATCAATTTGATACTTATTTATTATATTTTCTATTTGAGAATCTAAAATTGGTTTTTCAAAATATTTAACATCAACTCCTCTATTAATCACTTTAATTTTATTTGAATCCAAATTGTATTTTTTACTAATTTCATTTTTTACATAATTTGAAATCGCAACAATCTGATCAACTTTGGATAATTGCTTATTATAGATTTTTTTAAAATAAGAATTACCACTATACACATTATGAAATGTAGATATTGTTTTGAAGTTTCTATTTTTTATAAAACTTAAAATCCATGCTGGTGCTCTTGATCGTACATGAACAACATTAATATTTTGATTAAAAATTAATTTTTTTAATTGATTAGCAATTAATGGATAAATAAAAAAATTTTTTGAGTTAACTGGTAATTGAAAATGATCAGTATAATTTTTATCAATTTCCTTAATTAAACGCCCTCCATTTGAAATAATATTATTTTTTAAATTTAATTCAGATAAATAATTTGCGACTTCAATAGTGCCTCTTTCGACACCACCAGAATCTAAAGAGGGAAGAATTTGAGCGACATTAAATGATGACATTTTATTAAAATATAAGTATTTGTATCAAAGATGCCTTACTTTATTAATAAGAAAAAAGAAAGAATTCGCTATAAATCTATAAAGGGTAAGGGGCCTGGTATCATCTTTATCCATGGCCTTAACTCAGATATGAGTGGTCAAAAAGCTTTGTCTTTAGAAAGATTTGCGCGAAAAAATAAATTGCGGTTTATCCGTTTTGAATGCCGTGGTCATGGTAAATCTGATGGAAAATTCGAAGATTTTACAATTTCAGATTGGAAGAAAGACTTAATTGATATCATTGATAATATTGCAAAAGGACCGCAAATTCTGGTTGGTAGCAGTATGGGTGGATGGTTAATGTTTTTAGCTGCCAAAGCAAGACCAAAAAGAATTGCTGGATTAATTGGCCTAGCGGCAGCACCTGATTATATCGATGGGTTTTACAAAAAACTCCCTTTAAAGAAAAAACAAGAAATGAAGAAAAAAGGAATTATTAAATATTCCTCCTACGGGTTTAGTTATCTTATAAAAAAGAAATACATTGTTGAAGGTAGAAAAAATAAAATTTTAAATAAAGAATTCAAATGGAATAAGCCCTTAATTTTAATACAAGGACTAAAAGATAATGTTGTCACTCCAGATGTTCCAGAAAAAATAGTAAAAAAAGTTAAAGGTAATCAAATCCAAATAAAATTATTAAAAAATAGTGATCATAGATTATCCGATCCATTTGATTTAAAAATAATGAATGATTCTATTCAATCAATAATAAAAAACTAAGCAGATTTTTCTTCTTGAATTAATACAGGTTGATCAAATTTATTGATCATTTCTTTTGGAACAATCTGCCAGAAGAGTAATTTCTCATTTTCCCAATTTTCGAGTAAATTTTTTGCGTACATTGAATTTGTTTCCTTGATATGTTCTTCAATTTTTTGATGTAAAACTTTTTCCCAATAATTTGTCATTTGTTGTTGATAGAAAATATCTTCAAGATTAATTCGAAGTGGTAGAGTTCCTTCTTTATCGTACACAAATGCCATACCTCCAGTCATTCCAGCTCCAAAATTATTTCCTACTTCGCCAAGAATAACTGCACTTCCTCCAGTCATATATTCACATCCATTATCACCACATCCTTCAATAACAGCATGTGCGCCAGAGTTTCTAACAGCAAATCTATCACCAGCAGTTCCAGCTGCAAAAAGTTTACCACGTGTTGCTCCATATAGGACAGTATTCCCAATGATAACATTTTTGTTTGTTTTTAGTTGTGAAGATGAGCTTGGTTGAATAACAATTTTACCTCCTGATAATCCTTTTGCAACATAATCGTTAGCGTCACCAAAAACTTTAAGAGTAGTTCCTTGCACACTCCATGCTCCAAAAGATTGCCCAGCAGAACCATGAAAATTAACTGTAAAGAAATCCTCTGGAAGAGAACTCATTCCTTTTGTAGTAGTAATTTCTGATGCAAGTCTTGTACCAATAGCTCTATCAGTATTTTTGATATTATAGTTTAGTTCAATTTTTTGATCTGTTTCAAAGAAAGACTTAGCATCCCCTATGATTTTAATATCAAGGCTATCGCTAACTTTATTAATTGTATTTTTCTTTATGTCAAATTCTCCAACTGATGAATCAATGGTTTGAATAATTGGATTTAAATCTAAATCATCAAGATCAGAACTTCCTCTACTGACTTGATATAAAAGATCAGATCTTCCAACTACTTCATCAAGAGAAGAAAAGCCTAGTGATCCTAAAATTTCTCTAACTTCATCAGCAATAAAACTAAAAAGATTAATTACTTTTTCTGGTGTTCCGGTAAATTTTTCTCTAAGTTTTTCATCTTGTGAGCAAACTCCAACGGGACAAGTATTTGAATGACATTGTCTAACCATGATACAGCCCATAGCAACTAAACTTGCTGTCCCAATTCCATATTCTTCTGCCCCAAGCATAGCCGCAATAACAATATCTTTTCCTGTTTTCAAACCTCCGTCAGTTCTAAGAACAACTTTATCCCTTAAGTTATTTAGAGATAGAACTTGATGTACTTCACTTAATCCAAGTTCCCAAGGAAGTCCTGCATACTTAATGCTTGTTTGTGGGCTTGCTCCAGTTCCACCATTGTGACCAGAAATGAGTATCGTATCAGCTTTTGCTTTTGCAACACCAGCTGCGACTGTCCCAATCCCTGACTGAGCAACTAACTTAACGCATACTTTAGCTCTTGGATTAATTTGTTTCAAATCGTAAATAAGCTGAGCTAAATCTTCGATAGAATAAATATCATGATGAGGAGGAGGACTAATAAGCGTCACACCTTCAGTTGAATGTCTTAGTTTAGCAATTAATTCTGTAACTTTTCCTCCTGGCAATTGTCCACCCTCACCAGGTTTTGCACCTTGTGCAACTTTAATTTCAATTTCTTCACAATTATTTAAATACTCCGCTGTTACACCAAATCGTCCACTTGCAATTTGTTTAATTTTTGATGATGCGTTATCTCCATTTGGCTTAGGTTTAAATCTAATCGGATCTTCACCACCTTCACCTGAATCAGATTTAGCTCCTATCCTATTCATTGCTACAGAAAGAGTTTCATGCGCTTCTGGACTCAGGGCTCCAAGTGATATTCCTGGTGCAACTAGCCTTTTTCTAATTTCTTGAGAAGGTTCTACTGTGTTAGAGTTACTATTATTGTTATTTTTTTTGAAGTCTAAAAGATCACGAATATTTATAGGATCCATTTCATCAATCATCGAAGAATATTTTTTAAATAAAGAATAATTATTAGAAGTTACTGCAGTTTGAAGCATGTGAATTGATCTTGCTTCAAAAGCATGTTTTTCACCACCAAATCTATAGCGATAGTTTCCTCCAATCGGCAGCGTAATAACACTTTCTTCATAAGCATTATCATGAGCTAATCTTGATCTTCTTTCAATACCGCTGATACCGATACCGGATATTTTAGAACTCATAGAAGGGAAATATTTGCTCATTAAATTTCTACTGAGTCCAATCGCTTCAAAATTACAACCACCTCGATATGAATTAATCACTGATATTCCCATCTTACTCATAGTCTTAAGCAAACCATTATTTATAGAATTAATAAATCTCTCTACACATTCTTCATATGAGAGATTTTTAAATAATCCTTTTTTATGTCTTTCCGCTATAGCTTGTTGTGCCATATATGCATTCACACTTGTTGCTCCTACTCCGATAAGCACTGCAAAATATTGTACATCTAAACATTCTGCAGATTGAACATTTAAGGAAATAAAAGTTCGAAGATTTTGTTTAATTAAATGATGATGAACAGAACTTGTAACTAATATCATAGGAAGAGCTATTCTTGTTTTAGACATTTCTTTGTCACTTAAAATTATATGAACATACCCCTCTCTAACAGCTTGTTCTGCTTCTCGGTTTATTCTTGAAATTTCTATCTCAAAATTATTTTCAGGATTTGTTTTATCCATTGTTGTGTCAATGATCTTCACGGTATCTTTCATATATCTACGCATAGATTTGAATTGCTCAATTGAAAGAACAGGGGAGTTCAATTGTAAATGATCGCATTGATCTTCATCTTCATCAAGAATATTACTTAAGTTTCCAATTCTAGTTCGAAGACTCATAACAACTCTTTCTCTTAATGAATCAATTGGTGGATTTGTAACTTGACTAAAATTTTGTCTAAAAAAGTGATGGAGTCCTCTATATTTATTTGAGAGCACAGCTAGTGGAGTGTCATCTCCCATCGATCCCGTTGCTTCTTTTTTTTCGGCAATCATTGGATGAAGTATTAATTCGATGTCTTCTACTGACCAGGCAAAGCATGCCATTCTTTTTCGTAGATCTCCAGAGTCTAAATCTCTAAATTCCTCATCAACAGATTGAACAAGTTTATCAATATACGTAATTTTTTTAGTCCAATCACCAAATGGTTTAGTTTCTGCTAAATACTTTTTTATCTCATGATCTTTAAAAAATTTTTTCTCTTTAAAGTTGACTGCTATTAATTGACCTGGTCCTACCCTACCTCTTTCTACTATTTCATTTTCTTTAATATCAACCATTCCAGTTTCAGAACCCGCAATAAGAAGATTTTTTGTCAGTGTATATCTTATAGGTCTAAGGCCATTTCTATCCATTCCAGCAATAGCCCAATCACCGTACGCGCCACATATTGCTGCTGGACCATCCCATGGCTCCATAACTGCTCCACCATAAGCGTATAAATCTTTTATTTTTTTTGGAAAATCTCTTCTGTGGGACCAAGCTTCTGGAATTGTTATTATTTTAGCCATAGGTAAAGAACGATTAGCTTTAACTAATAACTCTATTGTTGAATCTAATGCAGCAGAGTCAGACGCTTTAGCATCAATTATGGGTTTTAAATCATCTACATTATTGCCAAAATTTTTATGTTCCATTCTTGGCTCATGAGCAGCCATCCAATTTTTATTACCTTTAAGTGTATTTATTTCACCATTATGCGCAATCACTCTAAAAGGCTGTGCTAAAGACCATGTAGGAAATGTATTAGTTGAATAACGCTGGTGATAAACTGCATATCTAGAAATAAAATTCTCATTTTGGATGTCTGGATAAAAATTGGAAAGCTGTTCTGCTAAAAACATACCTTTATAAACAATAGACTGACAAGATAGTGAGCAAATATAAAAGTCTGAAATATTTTGATTTCTAATTTCTTTTTCTATTCTTTTTCTAATTATATAAAGTTTATTATCAAATTGCTTTTCATCTTCTAGTTCTTCATTACAAATTAGTATTTGTTCTATTTCAGGCCTTGTTGCTTTTGCTTTATCACCAATAATCGATGAATTAATTGGAACGTGTCTCCAACCATATATTTTCAAACCTTCTTTAATTATTTCAGATTCAACAATTGTACGAGCGTTTTCTTGAGCGGCAAAATCTGTACGTGGTAAAAAAATCATGCCAACCCCGAAAGGTAAATCATTAGGAGTGTGGCCAGTTCTTTCTATTTGTTGAGTAAAAAAATTCTTTGGTATGGATAACTGTATTCCTGCACCATCACCTGTTTTACCATCAGCATCAACTGCTCCCCGGTGATACAAAACTCTTAAAGCTTGAACTCCTAACTCGACTATTTCTCTTGTCTCAGATCCATCTAAAGATGCTATTAATCCAACACCACATGATGAATGTTCATCTTGTTCATTATAAACATGATTTTCTTCTAAGAATTTTTTATCCTTTTTATACTTTTCAATAAAGTGATTAGGCATTTACTGCTTTCTTATTAATATTATTTTGATCGGAAAAATTATTTTCTAAATATTCATTAATATTTTTTGCTGCATCACGACCATCTTTGATTCCCCAAACAACTAAACTTGCACCGCGAACAATATCTCCAGCAGCAAATACTCCATCAATTGATGTCATCATATTTTTATAATTAATTTTTAGTGTACCCCATCTTGTAACTGTCAGGTCATTATAATCAAAAAGCTTAGGTAAATTTTCAGGTTCAAAACCCAAAGCTTCTATAGCTAAATCAACATCTAGGTCTTTTTCCGTACCTTCTTTTGGCTCTGGCTTCCTTCTACCTGACTCATCTGGTTCTCCAAGTTGCATTAAAACGGTTCTGACATTTTTCAATGACCCGTTTCCCGAATATTCAGTTGGTAAAGTCAACCATTGAAAATCGACGCCCTCTTCTATTGCATTTTGAACTTCTCTTTGCGAACCAGGCATGTTTGTCTTATCACGTCTGTAAAGACACTTAACAGATTTTGCTCCTTGTCTTACAGCCGTTCTAACGCAATCCATAGCGGTATCACCACCACCAATGACAACTACATTTTTTCCATTTGCGTTTAATCTTCCATTTGTGAAATCTTCAACTTTATCTTTTAAACCAGTCTTGTTACTCGCTATTAGGAAATCTAAAGCTGGTACAACATTATTAAAATTAGATGTATTTAGATTGATTTCTCTAAATTTGTAAACCCCGGTTGCTATAAGAACTGCATCATGCTTAATTTTAATATCTTCAAAAGTAATGTCTTTGCCAATATCGCAGTTTAATTCAAACTTAATTCCACTTTCTTTAAGTCGATTTGTTCTTCTTATAACAATATCTTTTTCTAGTTTAAAATTTGGGATACCATAAATTAAAAGACCTCCTGGTCTATCGTAGCGATCATATATTGTAACTTGAAATCCTTTTTTACGAAGTTCTTCTGCTGCAGCTAATCCAGCAGGACCAGAACCGATAATTCCAACACTTTGATTTCTTTCTTCAACTGGTTCTATATTTTTAACCCAACCTTCTTCCCAAGCTTTATCCGTAATATATTTTTCTATCGATCCTATAGTAACAGTACCGTGGCCAGATTGTTCAATTACACAGTTACCTTCACACAAACGATCTTGGGGACATATACGACCACAAATTTCAGGCATGTTATTTGTAGAGCTGGAAATTTCAAATGCCTCCTGCATTCTATCCTCAGCAGTTAGTTTTAACCAATCTGGAATATTATTGTGTAAAGGACAATGAACTTGGCAGAAAGGAACACCGCATTGAGAACATCTGGAAGCTTGTTCTTCTGCCTTTTGTGAGGCATATTTAGCGTAAATTTCATCAAATGATTTAACCCTCTCTTTGGCAGATATTTTACTAGGATTTTCCTTGTTTATTTTTGTAAATTTTAGCATTTAGTTATCATTTGTTTACTATTTTATCTAGATCGAACCAAATACACATTCAAGATGAAAAAGGAAACAATAATTTTGTAATAATAGTACCACTTATGTACTAAAACTAAGAAAACCCTTAATTTACAATAATATTTTTAAGTATTTGCAGTGTATCCTGTGGATTAATATCAAGATTTTGGAACGATTTATCGACATTTATCACAAGATTATCCTTTTCAAATAATAATAACTGTTCAGATGTAAGAGGTGAAATTGGAGTTTTTTCAGCAATATTTATCATAGATTTCATAAATGACATAGGTAGTACCAATTATGTACTAAAACTAAGAAAACCCTTAATTTACAACAATATTTTTAAGTATTTGTAGTGTATCCTGTGGATTAATATCAAGATTTTGGAACGATTTATCGACATTTACGAGAATATTATCCTTTTCAAATAATATTAACTGTTCTGAGGTAAGAGGAGAAATTGGAGTTTTTTCAGCAATATTTATCATAGGTTTCATAAATGCCATAGGAACAGGAACTAAAACTCGAGTTTTGTTTAAAAAATTAGAAATATGATTAAAAAATTCTTTGTAAGAATAAATCCTAGGACCAGCAAGTTCGTAAATATTTTTCCCTTTAATCTTGGAATTAATTATTTCATCAACAGCTAGAGATACATCGTCAATAAATACGGGTTGGAATTTTGTTGAACCATCTCCAAAAAGTGGGACAAAAAATGAAGCTTTAAATATTGGCAAAAGTCTTTTCATGAAAATATCGCCACCACCTATAATAACACCAGGCCTAATAATAATTACATTATCTAGTTGTTTAAAAGCTTCCTTTTCAGATTTATGCACTGCAATGCTTCTTGTTGAATTTTTATCAATATCTACACCAAGACCAGAAAAAAGAATGAATTGTTTTAATTCCTTACTAGATTTTAAAATTCTAATAAGTTTCTGATTAAACTTATATATTGTATTATTAAAATCACCTTTCTTTTGATCGTATGTAGTTTTCAAATTAATGCATACATCTGCATTATTTAAAACAGATTTAAGCCTTTTGTCTTCTAATGAAGAATAACGAAATGGAATTACCTGTCCTGTTACACCTAAAAGTCGGATTTTAGCTTCTTGTACAGATCTTTGATATGGAACAATGATTTTATGGCCATTTTTAGTAAGACGTCTTATTAAATGTTTACCTACAAAACCTGCGCCTCCAAAAATTACTATTGATTTCATGACCTTTAATTAAATAAGTGATATAGAGAAAAAATATAAATTATACAGGCAATAAAATCAAAATGAAAATAAATTTCTATAAAGGAGATCTTCCATCAA
>OCVP010000731.1_pt1 | contig 14602 bp, 14 predicted proteins | sample 1539171 | NCBI WGS metagenome assembly OCVP01 (sample SAMEA51879418, study PRJEB22527) | metagenome
AGAGGTGCAAATGATATGAAAAGCTCAATAGCTGCATTTGTTACCGCGGTAAGTAACTTTTCTAAGAAAAACAAAAAATTTGGTGGCTCCGTCAGTCTTTTAATTACTGGAGATGAGGAAGGAATTGCAATTAATGGGACAAAAAAAGTTGTTGAGTATTTGAGAAAAAGAAAAGAAAAAATAGATTTTTGCTTAGTAGGAGAACCTACGAATCCAAATAAATTAGGAGAAATGATAAAAATTGGTCGTAGAGGTAGTATGACTGGAAAATTGTCTGTCATTGGTATTCAAGGTCATGTAGCTTACCCAAATAGAGCTAACAATCCATCAACAGCTTTAGTCCAAATACTAAAAGAGTTAAAAGAAATTAAATTTGATAAAGGAACAAAAGATTTTCAACCTACAAATTTAGAAATAACAAAAATTAACATTGATAATTCAGCTGATAATGTAATTCCAGGATTAGCTAGTGCATCCTTTAATATTAGATTTAATAACAAACACACATCTTACAAATTAAAGAACAAAATTAATAAAATAATAAAACAAATTTGTAATAAAAATAAATCAAAATATAAAATTGAATATAGTGTTTCTGGTGAGGCCTTTTTAACTAAGCCTAACAAAACCACATTTATGATACAAAATACAATTAAGAAAATTACTAAAATTAAACCTAAACTATCTACAACTGGTGGTACGTCAGATGCTAGATTTATAAGAAAAATAGCTCCATGTTTAGAATTTGGGTTAGTAGGAAAAACTATGCATAAGGTAGGCGAATGTGTGTCCTTATCTGATTTAAAAAGATTAACTTTAATTTATACTAAAATCTTAGATAATTACTTTAAGTGAAAACTGGCTTAATTACATCAGATACATCTCAAAATCATGATACAGGTCCTGGGCATCCAGAACAAATAGCAAGAGTATCAGTCATAGTAGAAAATTTTAAAAAACTTAATAATAAAAATCTTATATGGAAGAAACCATCTAAAGTTTCAGATGATATTCTATTAACCACACATGAAAATAATTATTTAAATTTAGTAAAAAGTTCTTTCCCAAAAAAAGGTTTTTCTTCACTTGATGGTGATACAATCATTTCACCTGGAAGCAAAGATGCAACTTTCGATGCAGTTGGATCAATAATTGCTGCAATTGATGGAGTAGAAAAAAAAGAATTTAGAAATGCATTTTGTGGTGTTCGACCTCCTGGACATCATAGTTCACAAAATAAAGCAGCTGGTTTTTGCATTTTAAATTCAGTGAGTATTGGTGCAAATTATTTGTTGAAAAAATATAAATATAAGAAAGTTGCAATAATAGATTTTGATGTACATCACGGTAATGGAACACAGGATATTTTTTATGAAAATGAAAATGTTCTTTTTATATCAACTCACCAATATCCCTACTACCCAGGAACTGGTTCAGAACAAGAAAGAGGTAAATTTAACAATATCTTTAATATACCTTTGCCAGCTGGCATAAGTTCAGAAGAATATTTAAACGTATTTGACCGTGTATTAAAAAAATTAGAAGAGTTTAGACCAGAGTTTATATTGATTAGCGCTGGTTTTGACGCCCATGAAGATGACCCTCTCGCTCAATTTAATTTAAAAACAGAGGATTATTTTACTATTACCAAAAGAATATTAGAGGCTTCTAAAAAATTTTGTAATGGAAAAGTTGTTTCAATTTTAGAGGGCGGTTATGACCTAAATGCACTTCGAGACAGCACTAAAAGACACGTTGATGCTCTTTTAGAATTTAATTGATAATTCTTAAGAAAACTCTAAATAAAAAATCTTCATGAAATTATATAAAATAAAAAAATCTGGAATTGATAATAAAGGTAGAGGACTTTATGCAACTCGTGACATTAAAGAGGGAACCAAAATAATTGACTATGTCGGAAAACTTATAACAAAAAAACAAACACAAGATTCTGATAAGTACGATAATAGTAAACCAATATATTTATTCACAATAAATAAAAGATACGATCTAGATGGAGATTTTCCATGGAATACCGCAGGTTTAATTAATCATTCTTGTGATAATAATTGTGATTACGATGGAAAGGGATTGAAAATTTGGGTCAAAGCAATCAAAGATATTAAAAAAGGTGAGGAGTTTACCTGTGATTATGGATTTGGTTATGATGAAAACTACAAACAATTTCCTTGTAAATGTAAATCAAAAAACTGTTGTGGGTATATTGTAAGAGCTGAGTCTAGATGGCGAATAAATAAAAAGTTTGCTATGAGCAATAAAAATAAATTAATAAAGAACTCTAAATAAAAATAAACCACTTGGTGGTGCTGGAGGAGCACACAGTGTTCTTTTTTTTGACTTAAATCTCTTTTCAAAAGTTTTCAAATCCCATTTAGTTTCTCCCAAGTATTTTAAACAACCAACCATAGATCTAACCTGATGTTGTAAAAATGATTGAGAACTAAATTGAAATTCAATTTTATTTTTTGATGATTTAATTTTAATTGATTTAATAGTTTTAATTGGACTTTTAGCGTGACAGCTTGAAGATCTAAAAGTTGAATAATCATTAGTTCCTAATAACTTTTTTGCACCCTTTTTCATTAATTCTAAATTTAAAGGCCTACGAACATGCCATGCTCTATTTTTTTCAATTATTGGTTGGCTTATTTGATTAAAAATAAAGTATTTATAAATTCTTTGTTTTGCTGAAAATCTAGCATGAAATTTATTATTTCTTTTTTTAATATTTTTAATTGCAATGTCTTTTAAATTTAAAAAATGATTTATGGATTTTAAAAATTTAATTGTATCAATTATTTTATTTTTACAATCAAAGTGTGCAGATTGCTCAAATGCATGAACCCCTGCATCAGTTCTTCCTTGACCATGTAAAACAATTTTTTCTTTTAATAATTTTGATAATTTTTCTTGAATTAATCCTTGAATTGTTGGGCCCTTTTTTTGAATTTGCCATCCTCTAAAATTTGTCCCTACATACTCAATAAGTATTTGGTATCTATTCATTATAAAAATGAACCCTTTTTAATTTGTGTTCCTAAAACAAATTCTCCAATACTTTGAGGCTTTTTTCCTTGTCTTTGTATTTCTTTAATTTTTATTGATTTTTTATCTCCACATGAAATTTCTAAATGGTCAGATAAAACCTCACCTGGTTTTCCTTGTGCTTGTCCAATTTCTGCTTTTAATATTTTATATCTCTCACCGTTAAACATGAAATAAGCTCCTGGAACTGGATAAAGTCCATTTATTTTACCAATTATAATTTTAGCATCTTCTTTCCAATTAATCTGCCCCTCTAATTTTTGAATTTTTGATGCGTATGTAGCTGATGAGTGATCTTGTTCTATAAAGTTTGCTTTATCCTCATATATATCATCTATATTATCTAAAATTTTCTCTGCAGCCAAACTTGATAGCTTTTCATTAATATCTTCAGCATTTAAATTATTTTCTATATTAATTTTATAAACATTACATACCGGTCCTGTATCTAGTTCCTCCCCTATTTTCATAATACTAATTCCTGTCTCTTTATCTAAATTCATAATTGATCTTTGAATAGGAGCAGCACCTCTCCATTTTGGAAGAATAGATGCATGTATATTAATAAATCCTTTTTTAGTTAAATTTAAATATGACTTTGGTATAATTTGACCATAAGCAACAACTATTGCCAAATCTGCCTCTAAAGATTTAAAATATTCTAATTCATCTAAATTTTCTTTTAATGAATTTGGTGTTCTAAATTCTATATTTAAAGTCTCTGAAATTAATTGAATTGGTGACTTGTTAATTTTTTGACCTCTTTTAGATTTTTGAGGTGGTTGTGTATAAACACAAGAAATAGGATATCCATTTTGATAAAGTGATTTTAAAATTGGAACAGCGAACATGGGAGTACCCATAAAAACTATTTTTTTTAGCATTGATTAAGCTTCTACAGAAGTAGATTTTAATTTTGATAATTTTTTAATTATCATTGACCTTTTTAATTTTGAAAGATAATCAATAAATAGGATTCCCTCTAAATGGTCCATCTCGTGCTGAATACATGTTGCAAGAAGACCATCTGCCTTTAGCAATTTCTTTTCTCCATCGTAATCAAGATATTCTACTTCACACTTACTAGGTCTATCAATTTCTGCAAACTGATTTGGCACAGAAAGACATCCTTCCTCATAAGTTGCTTTTTCTGGATCTTTATTTTTGATAACCGGATTTACGAAATATCTTGGCTCTTTTTTACTCTCATCTTTACTTATATCCATTACAATAATTCTCTTTGGTACACCAACTTGTATCGCTGCGAGACCAATTCCGTTTGCGTCATACATTGTCTCAAGCATATCATCCATCAATTTTTGCTCTTCTTTACCAACACCATTGACTGGTTTAGAAATTTGTCTAAGTAATTTATTAGGTTCTGTTATTATAGTTCTGATAGCCATAACTTGATTTTATTATAATTTTTATACTTTTAAAGGAAGAACTTTTAGCAATAGTTTATTTCTAATTAAATCAACATTTAATTGATTTAAAGTATTGATAATAAAATAAACTGTATCTTCATCAATATTTTCAATTTTGTCAGGTCCAATTACCTCAATTATTCTCAACAATGCGGCACCAATCTCATTATTATCTATCATTGTTTGAATATCGGCAGGCATTTCTGATTGCTTCACCTCATAAAGACCGTCATATTTTTTTGAAATTTCAACTCCATCAGATTTAAGCGCCTCTAGAAAAATTATATCTTTTTTTGATAAAAAATATTTTTTATCTTTTTTAATTTTCTTTAAAAATTTATCTAGATCCTCTTCAATTTTAGATTTTGCATAGTCCCCATTGAAATAATTTATAAGTTTTGATTGATGTAAAATTTTACTATTATATTTAATCTTTTTATCTGCCGTCTCTTTCTTATTTAGATTGCTATTATAAAATGTTGTAAAATTTGATGGCACATCCTCAACATTAATTTCACCTAAAAATTTTTTTAATTCTAAATCAAAGGCATCACCTATATCATCAGATATAAATAGATCCTTTAAAATCTTTATAAATTCTAATTTGATTTTTGGTTCTTCTGTTAAAAGAGTTCTTTGATATAAAAGAGCGCGTCCCTCGATTGAAGATAGAGATTTATATGCCTCTTTTGCATTTAAAAATTGATTAATATTAAATTGGAATTTTTTATAAAATTCGAATAACTCCTCTTCAGAATAATTTTTATCATTAACAGCTTTTTCTATTGTAGAAATTTTTTCTACATCAGTAATCTCTATATCTTGAATTTTAAAAAGTAAATTAGCAGCTGAAAGATATTTCCAAATTATTTTAGGTGTATCTTCACTTGGTTCATAAGAAAACTCAGGGTTAGTTCTATGAGCTAAATGAAAATCTAAAATTGAATTTATTGAAATTTCTTTATCTACCTCATCTAGATATCCAAACAAATAATTTATTTTTTTTTCATAATAATTATCTTCGAAACCTAACTCTTTTTTTAAATCTAAGATTAGTTGCGCTTCTTCATTTTTTCCATAATTGATTAAACAATATAAATTAAATTTTGATAGATATTCATCTTGAATGGGTTCAGAATTTTTAGAAAAAATCTCACATGATTTTTTTACGTTTGATTCTGATAAATAAGTATCTACCAAATATCTTGTTAAATTTGGATGCAAATTTATTATTTGATTTTTAATTAAATATTCTTCTATTAATTCTAAGTTTGCATCTTTTATTAACCAATCAGATTTAAAGCTCATAAATTCTTTCTCAGTAATATTTTGAGTTGGAGAATAAGCGTTGGTTAATAAAGATATGTGCATTATATCAGATGCATCCTCAGAAAGATTAAACTTATTAATATTCTGAAATAAATTTTTTAATTTAGTGCCATCTGAGTTTGACCACATATCCATACTTAAGCCGTATTCACTTGGATCATATAACCCAACAATTTTAATTTCTTTTGATGAAAATTCTTTATCAAGTTTAATAGTATCTGTTTGTTTATTTGTTTGTAGTTCGTAAACACTATTCTGAGTAGTGCCGCTAGAATTTTCACTTGAAATATTTGTTTCTGAAATAACCTGATTATCTTTTTTTTCTATATTCCAAATATCAATTGGTTTCTCTTCTGCAAATACAGGTGTAAAAAAAATAAGACAAACTAATGTAATTGAAAAAATTTTCTTATTTAACAATTTTAAAATTTTCATTTGGAATAATTTTTTCAATTTCTTTTTTAGGTGCAGGAAAATCAATTGTACTTAGAAAAAAAATAATACCTAAAATAACCCCTAATCCGATTATAGATTTAATCACAAGTCCTATGATACTTGCTTTGCCTGAACTTGTGTTTTTAATGAATTGCATATACTTTTAGATAATTTCAAATTAAGACATATTTATGTTTTTTCAATAAAGAAACTTATGAAATCAAAAGAAAATCTAGTTTTTTTGGGGATGATGGGTTCTGGTAAGAGCTCTATTGGATCTTTAGTAGCTAAGAAATTAAAATTAAATTTTGTCGATATCGATAAAGAAATTGAAAAAAATTTAAACATTACAATAAAAAAAATCTTTGAAGTTAAGGGTGAGAATTATTTTAGAAAAATTGAAGAACAAACAACTTTAAAAAAACTTAAATTAAACTCTACTGTGATTTCACTTGGTGGAGGAGCTTTTACAAATAATAATATTAGAAAAGAAATTTTAAAAAATCATTTATCTTTTTGGCTAAATTGGGATGATAAAACATTGTTAAATAGAATTAAAAACAGTAAAAAAAGACCATTAGCGATTAATGCAACAGATACTGAGTTAATTGATTTAATTAAGAAACGATCTAACATTTATTCTAAAGCTTTATATGAGATAAAGTGTGATAATCTTACTAAAAGTGAAATAGTAAATAAAATTGTAAAAATTTATGAAACAAACTAGATTAAATATAGTAACTAAAACCGAAAAATATCCAATAATTATTGGATCAAATTTAACCTCAAGCATATCAAAAATTTTTAAATCAAATTCAATTGATTTTGATAAATGTTTGATTGTTGTTGATAAAAATGTTCCAAAAAAATTTGTCTCAAATATTAAAAAGTCTTTTAAAAATAAAAGTATTTTTGTGTTATTTTTTAATGCTAGTGAAAAAAATAAAAATATTAATAGCGTTAATAAAATTCTAGAAGTTTTATTAAATAAAAACTTTTCAAGAAATGATGTTTTAATTTCTTTAGGAGGAGGAATTACAGGCGATGTAAGTGGTTTTGCGGCTAGTCTTTTCAAAAGGGGCCTAAAGTTTGCAAATATTCCAACAACTCTTTTAGCTCAAGTTGATTCATCAATAGGTGGAAAAACTGGAGTTAATTCTAAGTATGGTAAAAATTTAATAGGAAGTTTTTATCAACCATCATTGGTTCTCTCAGATATTCAATTTCTTAAATCTTTATCAAAAAGAGAGATAATTTGTGGATATGGAGAAATATTGAAGCATTCATTAATTGATAATAAAAAATTTTTTATTTTCTTAAATAAAAATCTTAAAAAGATTTTAAGTCTTTCATCTCCATTTATTGAAAAAGCTATCTATGAAAGTTGTAAAATTAAAAAAAAGATAGTCGAAAAAGATGAAAAAGAAACAGCATTAAGAAAAGTATTAAATTTTGGCCATACATTTGCCCATGCTTATGAGGCAGGCTTAGGGTACAGCCATAAACTAAATCATGGTGAAGCTGTGATACTTGGAATGAAAACGGCACTGAGTTTTAGTTTTAAGGAAAACATGCTTAGTAAAAGTGAATATAATTTAATTATAAATCATATTGATAATTCTGGTCTACCTTCTTCTATAAAAAAATATTTTTCTATCAGAGATTTAAATAAGATTTTATCTTTTATGATCAAAGATAAAAAAAATAATTCTGAAAAAATTAACTTAGTTTTGTTAAAAAAAATTGGTAAGCCAATTTTCAACAAACAATACTCCAAAAAAAAGTTAAATTTATTTCTGAAAAAATTTTTAACTAATTAAAATTTGGATTGAGTGAATAAATTCTTTTAATTCTTGATGCAAAATCTTGTAAATTTTTTTATTACTTTCAATTTTATTCATTTTTTTTAGCTCTTCAGAAACAATAATTAATTTTAAATGATATTTTCCCTCTTGATTTCCTTTGTGATTTTTATGAAGAAAAGATTTATCTTCAATATTTATACTTTCAATATTAATTTGATTTAATAATTTATTTTTTACAATTGTAATTAACTCATTTATATCCATATATGTTATTATATATCATGAAAAATATTTGTGACTGGAATAATTGTAATGAAATAGGTGAATATAAGGCACCAGTTGAAAAAGATAATAGCAGAAAATTTAGAATGCTTTGCCTTGAGCATGTAAAAGAATTTAATAAAAATTGGAACTATTTTTCAGGAATGAATGATGACCAAGTAATGGATTTTTTAAAATCTGACATGACTTGGCACAAACCCACGCAAAGCTTTAGCTCTTCAGATAATTTTTTCAAAGTGTTATGGAATACAACTTTGAGAGATGAGTTCGATAAAGAAAAAATAAATGGAGATTATAATCATATGCGTCAATTTAAATTCGATCATAAAGATATAAAAGCTTTTGGAATATTGGGGGTTTCTGTGGGTTTAAAGTGGAAGAAAATACAAGATAAATTCAAATTACTTGTGAAAAAATTTCACCCTGATATGAATTCTGGAAATAAAAAATACGAGGAAAAACTTAAACTTATAACATTAGCTTATACCCAATTAAAAAATACCTATAGAGAAAAAATTGACACCAAATCTTAACACAGAACCAGATATTAAAGTTTCATTAAAACAAACTTTTGGAATTGATTCAGAAATGGAAGTTGACGCATTTTCAAAAAAAAATGAATATGTTCCTGAAATTGATAAAAACTACAAGTTCGATAGAGATACTACTTTAGCCATTATTTCAGGATTTGCGTTTAATAAGAGAGTTTTAGTTCAAGGATATCATGGCACTGGTAAATCTACTCACATTGAACAAATTGCTGCAAGATTAAATTGGCCTTGCATCCGTGTAAATTTAGATAGTCATGTAAGTAGAATTGATTTGATTGGAAAAGATGCGATTGTTCTTAAAGATGGTAAACAAGTAACTCAATTTAACGAGGGAATTTTACCATGGTCTATACAAAATCCAGTTGCACTTGTTTTTGATGAATATGACGCTGGTAGACCTGATGTAATGTTTGTAATTCAAAGAGTTTTGGAAGCTGAGGGAAATTTTACATTACTAGATAAAAACAAAGTAATTAAACAAAATAAATTTTTTAGATTATTTGCTACTTCAAATACTGTTGGACTTGGTGATACGACAGGTCTTTATCATGGTACGCAGCAAATTAACCAAGGTCAGATGGATAGATGGAATATTGTTACAACTTTAAACTATCTTAGCCTAGATAGAGAAATGGACATTGTTTTGTCTAAAAATAAAAACTTAAATAACGCAAAGGGAAAAGAAAAGGTTGCTAACATGATAAAAGTAGCATCTTTAACGCGTAAAGGATTTATTGCAGGAGATATTTCAACAGTGATGAGCCCAAGAACGGTGTTACATTGGGCAGAAAATGCAGAGATATTTAAAGACACTGGTTACGCTTTTAGAGTAACTTTTCTTAATAAATGTGATGATATTGAAAAAAATACTATCGCAGAATATTATCAAAGATGTTTTGGTGAAGAGTTGCCAGAATCTTTGATTAATATTCAAATCTAATGAGCACTAAAGAAAATAATTTAAAAGAAAAATTCAAAATTGCTTTAACTTCTACAGCAAAAGTAATTGCTGATGATTTTGATGTAAAAAAAACAAATTCTGAAGAAAAAAAAATAAAAGAATTTAATTTTCTAGAGATTGATAATTTAACTAGTCCAGCTGATTTTATAAGATTACGTGCAGAAACAGACTCCTCTGCTTTGAAAAAAAAATTTTGTAATGAAACAATTTACAAAAAAAACCTTCCCTCAAATACATCTTCTAGATCTCTTTATAATATTGCTGAAAAAATACGTTATGAGACTCTGGGAGGAAAAATGTTAAAAGGAATTGAGAAAAATTTTCAAGAAAATTATCATCAAATAATAAATCGTAAACGCAAAGATCAATTAAAAACTAAAGAGGATGTATCTGTATCAGAAGCATTCGAACTATATATGCTTAAGAATTTTCATAAAATTAAGCTAAATCCTCTAACAACAAAAATGCTTAATTTTTGGGAAAAAGACTTTGAGGACGCTATAGAAAAACATAAAGAATTTTTACTTAAAAATCTTGAAGATCAAAACATTTATAGTTCAAAGTTTTCAGAAATATTGGAAGAAATGGACATTTTTCAAAGTGAAGATGAGGATGAAAGAAAAGAAGAAAATCAAGATCAAGGACAAGATAATCCATCAAATGAAGATGAAAATAATGACAAAGAAGATAATAAAGATGAAAAAGATGAAAATGTATCAGAAGCTTCACTAGATGCTGATTATAGTGTTGATGAATTTAACTTTGACGAACAGCTGTCGGACACAGAGTCAGATGAACAAAGCTCTGAGCAAGTAGCTCAAAAAAAAATAGATAATATCAATTTAGATTATAAAATATTTACAACTCAGTTTGATGAAGTTGTAAAAGCTGAAAATCTAGAAAATGCAGATGAAGCAACAAAACTAAGAAAAAATTTAGATCAACAATTAATCGGCTTTCAAGATATTATAACGAAACTTGCAAATAAACTTCAAAGACAATTGCTTGCAAAACAAAATAGAGCATGGGAATTTGATTTAGAGGAGGGATTATTAGACAGTTCAAAACTTCCAAGAATTATTATGGATCCATATAATTCTTTATCTTTTAAAAAAGAAAAAGATTTAGATTTTAAAGATACAGTAGTGACTCTACTCATTGATAATTCTGGATCCATGAGAGGAAGACCAATCACCATTGCAGCTATTTGTGCAGATATTTTATCCAGAACGCTAGAAAGGTGCTCTGTTAAAGTTGAAATTTTAGGTTTCACAACTAAAAATTGGAAGGGTGGACAGAGTAGAGAATTATGGACTAAAAATTCTAAACCGAAAACACCAGGAAGATTGAACGACCTAAGACATATAATTTACAAAGGAGCAGATACCCATTGGAGACAGGCAAAAAATAATTTAGGGCTAATGCTTAAAGAAGGATTACTCAAAGAGAACATCGATGGAGAAGCTATATCGTGGGCCTATAACAGAATAAAAAAGAGAAAAGAGGAAAGAAAAATATTAATGGTTATTTCTGATGGAGCCCCTGTAGATGACTCAACTCTTTCTGTAAATTCAGGTGACTTTTTAGAAAAACATTTAAAAAAGATTGTGAAGTTTATTGAAAATAAATCAGATATTGAAGTTTTGGCTATAGGAATTGGTCACGATGTTTCAAGATATTACAATAAAGCTATTAAAATTACTGACGTAAATGAATTAGGAGATGTTATGATATCTCAATTAAGTTCATTATTTGAAACAAAGAACAAATATCACTAAATATTAAATAATTCTTTATTCTTCCATCTAATAATAACTTCAGCACCACTACGTGTTTTTGAATTTCTACAATTGACTGATGCAAAATTTTTTTCTAATAAAGTTTTTCCAATAAACAACCCTAGTCCTAAACCCTCTTTAGACTTATCTTTTGAATAATTTGATTTTAAATATGGTTCTCCAATTTTCGATATAATATCTCGTGGATAACCATTACCATCATCTTCTATTGTAAGCTCTGTAAATTCACTATCACTTTTTAAATTAATAAAAATAGAATTTTTGGCAAATTTATTTGCATTTCCTATAAAGTTTCTTAATCCATAAACTATTTCAATAGATTTACTTATTTTTTTTGGGTTTGAGTCTTGATCAAAATTGAAGACAAATTCCTTTTTACTTATTTCCTTAAATGAAGAGATAATTTCATGCAAATAATCTCGAATATTAATATCTTTATCAATAAATTCATCTTCCTCCACAGGATTTAAAGTTAATCTCTTTAAAATTTCATTACATCGCTCGACTTGGCTATTCAATAACTCTATATCTTTTTCTAAATCTTTTTGCCCCTTAAATTGTTTCATTAAATCATGTGCAATTATTGTTATTGTGGAAAGTGGTGTACCTAAAGAATGTGCTGCTGCAGCAGCTTGACCACCTAAAGATAAAAGCTCATGTTCTTTAGCCATTACCTCTTCCATTTTTCCTAATGCCTCTTTTCTTAATCTAGATTGTGTACCAAACGTCATTGCAAAATAATTTAAAAATACTAAAGCAATAATTAAAGAAACTGGGATAGAGTAATAAAAATAATGATTGTTATGAAAATCACTATTTAAATTAATTGGCAAATCTTGATAATTAAAAGTTAAAAATACAATTATAATTATTGTTAAAATTACTAACAAAGTATTAGTTCTTAAGCTTAAATTTGATGAAGAAAAAACACTTGGTATTAATATAAAAATTACAAATGGATTGGTTATTCCTCCTGATAAATAAAGAAGGACACCTAATTGCAAAATATCTATAAGCAGGAAGATAAAAGCAGATCTATCTGATAATTGTGTTTTTTTATAAATAAAAATTAAATATAAATTACTTAATATTCCTAAAAATATAACTAAATTTGAAGTAATAAAATCAAAACTAGAATTTAAAAATAAATATACAAAATTTACTGCAATTAATTGTCCAATAATTCCGATCCATCTAAGAGTTATATAAGTTGATTTTTTAAAAGAATGATATTTTGAAGTTTCAAAGAACTTCATTTTTAAATATCAAGATTTCTAACATTTATAGCATTAGAAACTATAAAATCTTTTCTCAGTGCAACATCATTACCCATCAAAGTATGAATTAAACTTTGATCCTTTTTCAAATCTTTTGAGTATTGTACTTGAAGTAAATTTCTTGTTTCTGGATCTAATGTAGTACTCCATAATTCTTCTGGATTCATTTCTCCAAGACCTTTAAATCTTTGGATATTCATTTTTGATTTTTCCTCATCAATTTTTTTTGAATAATCTTTAGATCCTTTTTTAATTTTTTTTAACTCCTTATTATTATTTATTATGTAATCTTCTAACTCCTTCTCATCCTTAATATAAATACCTTTAGAACCTTTGTTAATTTTAAATAAAGGTGGTTGCGCTAAATAAACATGACCATTTTCAATTAGCTTATTAAATGGCTTATTATTAAAAAAAGTTAAAAGAAGGGCTCTTATATGAGAACCATCTACATCAGCATCTGTCATAATAATAATTTTTCCATATCTTAAATCTTTTAAATCAATCTCTTGTGCTTTTGGATCCAAACCTAGAGCATTAATCAAGGTAACGATCTCATTTGAAGAAATCATTTTAGACAAAGCCTTTGTTCTTTGATCAGAACCATTTCCATTGCCGTTACCATTTTTTTTCACATTAAAATCTTCTACATAAGTATTAAGTATTTTACCTCTAAGTGGTAAAACTGCTTGATTTGCTCTATTTCTTCCTTGTTTAGCAGATCCACCCGCTGAATCACCCTCTACAATAAACAATTCAGTTCCTTCTTGTTTGCCAATTTGACAATCAGCTAATTTTCCAGGAAGACCACTTAATTCAAGGGCTCCTTTTCTTCTTACATTTTCTCTTGCTTTTCTAGCAACATCTCTAGCCATTGCAGCTTGAATAACTTTAGCTAAAATAATTTTTGCAATAGACGGATTTTGATCAAACCAAATAGATAATTTTTCATTTACTAATGTTTCTACAATCATCCTTACTTCTGATGAAACTAGCTTATCTTTTGTCTGAGATGAAAATTTTGGATCAGGAATTTTAGTTGAAAGTACACAAGTTAGACCTTCCTTAATATCATCACCTGAAATTGCTAATTTATTTTTCTTTAGTAAATTATTTTCATTGGCATATTTATTAATTACCCTAGTTAATGCACTTCTAAATCCCAACAAGTGGGTTCCACCATCTTTTTGATAAATATTATTTGTATATGGAAATATATCTTCTGTATATCCTGCATTCCATTTTAATGAACACTCTAATTCAATATTATTTTTTTTTCCTTCAATATATATTGGTTTTCTAAATAAATCATTTCCATTTTTGTTTTGTAACTTTTCTCTTTTTTCATCTAAAAAATCTACAAATTCTAGAACACCACCATCAAATTTAAACTCAGATGTTTTCTCTTTCTTTTGACTTGCATCAGTAAATATTATTTTAATTCCTTTATTTAAAAATGCTAATTCTCGCATTCTTTTAATAAGAATATTTGCACTAAATTTTGTTGAAGAAAAAATTTCTTTTGAAGGTAAAAAAGTAATTTGTGTACCAGTTTGCTTTGCTTTTCCTACTACCTTTAAAGGAGCTTTAGCTTCACCATTTTGAAATTCTATGTAGTGTTTTTTTCCATCTCTAAATATCTCTAACTGTAATTTTTCTGAAAGTGCATT
>OCVP010000734.1_pt1 | contig 14595 bp, 11 predicted proteins | sample 1539171 | NCBI WGS metagenome assembly OCVP01 (sample SAMEA51879418, study PRJEB22527) | metagenome
TGCCTGACTGCGAGACTGACAAGTCGAGCAGAGACGAAAGTCGGTCATAGTGATCCGGTGGTTCTGAGTGGAAGGGCCATCGCTCAACGGATAAAAGGTACGCCGGGGATAACAGGCTGATACCCCCCAAGAGTTCACATCGACGGGGGTGTTTGGCACCTCGATGTCGGCTCATCACATCCTGGGGCTGGAGCAGGTCCCAAGGGTTTGGCTGTTCGCCAATTAAAGTGGTACGTGAGCTGGGTTTAGAACGTCGTGAGACAGTTCGGTCCCTATCTGCCGTGGGTGTACGAATCTTGAGAGGAGCTGTCCCTAGTACGAGAGGACCGGGATGGACGCACCACTAGTGTACCGGTTGTAGCGCCAGCTGCACCGCCGGGTAGCCATGTGCGGAAAGGATAACCGCTGAAAGCATCTAAGCGGGAAGCCCCCCTCGAAACCAGGATTCGCCGAGAACCGTGGAAGACTACCACGTTGATAGGTCAGGTGTGGAAGCGCAGTAATGTGTGAAGCTAACTGATACTAATAGTTCGATCGGCTTGATCGCCCGTATGCGAAGGCAGTGTCTAGCACTGCTTTGGAACAACAGCTTGAGATCTATTCATTTATTAATACTGCTGTAGCTGAATGGCTTGGTGGTTATGGCGAGGGGCCAACACCCGATCCCATTCCGAACTCGGCCGTTAAAACCCTCAGCGCTGATGGTACTGCATCTTAAGGTGTGGGAGAGTAAGTCGCTGCCAAGCCTTTCAGCTACAGCATTTTTTTTGACGCGGGGTGGAGCAGCCCGGTAGCTCGTCAGGCTCATAACCTGAAGGTCGTAGGTTCAAATCCTACCCCCGCAACCAAAAAAATAAAATGATTACAATAACTTATAAATATTTCTTTTTTAAACCCATTTCTTTATCAGAACAATTGCCGCGTTCATTGTCGCGTTATATCTTTGTGTAATTTTGCGTCGCTCCGGCCAAACATTTTTGTAGAACTTCAGGTGAGTAAAGAACTTTCAACCAGACTATAACTTTAAAATAGGCACGGGAACATGGGGTTACGTGGTGCCAAAAGACCAACTTACCAGAATAATGTTTCCTAACGTAAGATGAATTAGCTAAGCGCACTTTTTACATAGTTATACCGCTCGCACCCTCCCGAAAAATTTGTTATAATATAACACTCATATAGGGGTGTTTGAAATGATAACAAAAGATAGCGTTAAAATTGGCCTAGAAACACGTTTTGGACTAGATTGGCCTGGTATTCGCTGTGGAGCACGAACTAAGTTGGGAGGCGCATGCCAACGCCCTGCAGTTAAGCGAACAGGTCGCTGCACCCGACATGGTGGTAAGTCGACAGGACCAAAGACACAAGCTGGGCGGGACAAGATCGCTGCTCTTCATACAATTCATGGCCAGTACACAAAAGAAAAGCGACAGGTGGCTAAGCAGCGGGCTGATGTCGGTCGAAAAGTCCGCGCAGAGATAAAGCATATAGAGACAAGCCTGATAGAGCAGGGCGTGCTGAAACGGAGCTGGCGCAAAAACTGGGATAAACTATAGCTCAAGGTACAAGGTTAAAGGACTGTGGTCTGGGGGGTTACTGGTCTGTTTCGTTATAGTAATCCTTAAAAACCAGAAGGGTGCACCCCTTATTTGCGGCCCGTGGTTCTCGGCCATGTTGGGCCTCAAAGCAGTTGGAGGTACGGGTGTTCCACCCGGGCCGCAATAGAATCTAGCAACGCTACAGCAAACGCCATGGGAAGGCTGTTTTCGCTGAAGGAAAGGGTAAGAGAATAAGCCTCGCCGTCGAGGGCAACCGAAAGGGCAACGATGCCGCTAGCGGACGCATAGCCCGACAGGCGTGTATCGCAAAGGTCAATTAGCGACAGAACAACCGTATCCGCAGCACCTGCACCGCCTCGGTCAGGGTTAGGTAGTACGGTGGACGTGCCGTCAAGGTTTTGAATTAAGATCGACACCTCACTGGCTTTAAAGACCTCTCGCCATGCGCCTGCTGCAAAGGCAGCAAACAGCTTTTTCCGGTCGGCATTCGGTGAACTATCGAAAAGTGCACAAAGCTCTGCGCAATCGACTCGGGCCGAAAGGCTCGATTGCCCGCCTGCTGTGGCGCCCGCCAGATCGGCGACATGGATGGGTTCGGCAATACCTTGCGCGCATAGGGCTACAAGATCGATTCCGCCTTCGGACGCAATCCGTTTTGCCTTCGGCGAGGCCAATACCTTGCCATTTGCTTTGGTTGACACAATGGGGGGGGGTGGAAGCCCCAGATCGGGGGCTGGCGCGGCGGGTTCTTTGGGGTCCGGTATATGGGCTTGCGGCACCCCTGTTAAAGGCTCTTCTTCTGGTTCCTCGGACACGGGCACTGTCACCCGGGAAGGCGCCGCACCAGCATGGTCTGCGACCTCAGCCTCGGTCTGAACGATTACAGCGATCACTTCGCCAACCGGCACATCAGCGCCTTCGGGCGCGCGTATCCCGGCCAGAATGCCGCTTGCTGCCGCCTCGACCTCGACCGTTGATTTGTCGGTCTCAACCTCGCAAATCGCATCACCGCTGGCGATCTTGTCGCCCTCTGCCTTCAGCCAGGCGACGATCACGGCGCTGTCCTGATTCATCCCCAGTTGCGGCATCTTCACATCAGAGGGCATGGATCAATTTTCCCGCCACAATTTTGCGGGCGTTTTCCGCGACGCCTTTGGGCGTCGGCACGGTCAGGTCTTCAAGCGCCGGGCTGAAAGGAATCGGCACATCCATCGCACCCATGCGGATCACCGGAGCGTCGAGGTGATAGAAGGCCTTCTCGCTGATTCGAGCTGCAATTTCCGCAGTCGTGCCGAAGTTCTGGTGGCCTTCATCTACGACGATTGCACGCGAAGTCCTCTTGACGCTTTCAAGGATCGTCGCCTCGTCAAGTGGCACGATTGTGCGCGGGTCGATTACTTCGGCGCTGATGCCGTCAGCAGCCAGCATCTCACCCGCCTTTTCACAGACCTGGCGCATAGACGAGGTGCCGATCAGCGTCACATCCGAGCCTTCGCGCAAGATGTTGGCCTCACCGAAAGGAATCAGAAACTCCTCCTCTGGCACTTGGGCCTTGTCCTGGTACATCAGCTTGTCCTCAAAGATCACCACCGGGTTATCGTCTCGAATAGCGGTCTTCATTAGCCCTTTGGCCTCATACGCCGAAGACGGCATGGCGACTTTGAGCCCTGGAATATGAGCCACCAACGCATGCAGCGATTGCGAGTGCTGGGCAGCAGAGCGGCGGGTTGCCCCAAGGTTTGTTCGCAAAACCAATGGAATGCTCAGCTTGCCGCCTGACATGTAGTGCGTCTTGGCTGCCTGGTTGCAAAGCTGGTCCATCACGAGGAACAGAAAATCGCCGAACATTAAGTCGACAATCGGCCGCGAGCCTGTCATGGCGGCACCAACGGCGAGCCCCATGAACCCCGGCTCTGAGATCGGTGTGTCGATAACACGGTCAGTCCCGAATTCTTCGACCAAACCCGACGTTACCTTGAATGGCGTTCCAGCCTCGGCAACATCTTCGCCGATCAGGAACACGGTTTCATCCCGGCGCATTTCCTCTGCAATGGCTTCGTTGACGGCCTGGCTGAACGTGATCGAGCTCATCATTCGGCCTCCTTAAACACGTGCATATTAACTTCTGACCCATCAGGATAAGGCGCGTCGAGCGCGTATTGCACTGCATCGGTCGCCTCCGTCCGGATTTCATCCTGTATTGTGGCAAGCTCGTCACCGCTCACCACACCCTCGTTTTCGAGCCAAGTGCCAAAAAGCTTGATGGGGTCGCGGTTTTCTTTCCAGTCAGCTTCTTCTTCCTTAGAGCGATAGTATGTGCGGGAAATGTCACCGACATGATGGCCGTGGAAGCGGTAGGTCTCAAGCTCGATAAAAAAGGGGGCTTCGCCTTTGCGGGCACGCCCGACAAGATCGGTTGTCAACTTGTTCACCGCCAGGACGTCCTGACCGTCGACCTTATGCGCCTCGATCCCAAAAGCCTCGGCGCGGGCGGTGATCTCACCTGCCGCGATTTCTTCAGTTTTCGTGTACTCTGAATAGCCGTTATTTTCGCAAGCGTAAATTACTGGTAATTGCCATAGTGCGGCCATATTCATCACCTCATACATAAGGCCCTGAGCAGTCGCTCCATCTCCAAAAAAACAAACAGTAACATCATCCGATTTTTGTAATTTAGCTCTTAATGCGGACCCAGTTGCAATTCCCATTGAACCCCCAACTATCGCATTGGCTCCAAGGTTCCCATTTGCTTGATCTGCGATATGCATTGACCCACCTTTACCCCTACAATAACCTTCCCCCTTTCCCAAAAGTTCACAAAACATCTGGTTAAAGTTAGCGCCTTTTGCCATACAGTGCCCGTGGCCTCTGTGAGTAGAGGTAATTTTATCAGAAACCTTTAGTGCCTCGCAAATTCCAACCGCAACTGCTTCCTCGCCAGAGTACATATGAGTGAGGCCTGGCATTTTAGCATCGAGATAAAGTTGATTTGCGTTATCTTCAAAAACACGAATCTTTGTCATTTGCTTGTATAACCTAAGATAAAATTCTTTATTATGCTCTTTATTATGCTTTTTTGTTTTCACTATTCACCTAATTAAATTTTTAAAACTCAGATAATCTCTAATTCCATGTTAGTACCTATTTGATATTGGCAACTCTTCAGCAGGAAAGAGTGATATCACCTCACAGCCTTTATCCGTAACTACTACTTCTTCTTCTATCCTCGCGGCTGAATACCCGTCTGCTGCAGGGCAATAAGTTTCCAATGCAAATACCATCCCAGTCTTAATCTCCATTGGATTATCTAAAGAAACGGCACGACTAATTATTGGTCTTTCGTGTATAGCTAAACCAAGACCATGGCCAAACTGTAGGCCAAAAGCAGCGTCTTCGTTAGGAAAACCTAAACTCTCAGCGGTCGGCCACACTTTAGCAACGTTGTCAGTAGTTACGCCCGGTTTAATCATAGCAATAGAGGCATCTAGCCACTCTCTACATTTTACATAAGCATCATTCTGTTCGGGAGTAGCCCTACCAATGTTGAAAGTTCTATAATAACAAGTTCTATATCCTTGATATGATTGCAAAATATCAAAAAAGGCCTGATCACCTGGTCTAAAATAACGATCTGTAAAGTTGTGAGGATGCGGGTTGCACCGCTCTCCTGATATCGCGTTAATTGCTTCAACATCATCCGAACCCATTTCGTATAACATTTTATTTGACAAGGCAACAATATCGTTTTCTCTAATGCCTGGTTTCAGCTCTTCATAAATCATGTGATAAACACCATCAACCATACTGGCTGCTTGAGTGAGTAATTGAATTTCGTCAAAGTTTTTAATTTCTCTTGCTGCCAACATAATTTGTTGGCCATCAATTACTTTAATACCTTCCTCTTGTAATGCATGAAACATTGAAGTTTCAGCATAGTCTACACCTACAGGCATATTTGCCATTCCAGCTTCACGAATAAGACCCGCAATTTGCTTAGCGTATTTTTTCATTAGCCCAAATTCTGGTGGAATTGTACCTCGCATCCCAACCACTCCAGCCAAGCAATGATCTGGTTCTAGCCAATCAGAATATTTTTGATGATGTACTGCGGCCGACCCAAAGTCCCAAACATATGGGCTCTCATCACCACTTAACAAACAGAAACGACACATCTTATCTCGCTCCCATTCTCCAATTTTTGTAGAAGAAACGTACCTAATATTATTAACGTCAAATAGAAGCAAAGTTCCTGCTGTAGAGTTCTGCAAAGCTTGTCTTGTTCTACTTAATCGATATCGGCGCAATCTATCATGATCAACGCGACGTTCAAAATCAACGCTTGTGTGGCCCCACGCAGGCAAACGACCTTCCCACCTCCAATTTGTTTCTAAGTCCTGAGGAGTTAGGACTTTAGGTGTAAGCGCAAGTGTTTTTTTATTCATCATTTTCTCCGTTTAAGAATTAATTTTTAACTATCCAATCAGCGCTTTCATATCTATATTTACAGGGTAAATTATTTGACAACTGGGCTCCATTTACAAAATAGTCTAATTTTATTATAATTAAAATAGTAATAATTTTAATTTTTTATATGTCCAATATGGACATATTCCTAACTTTATTTAACATTCGGTAGATATAGTTACTTCTAACTTAACTGTTAACCAAGAGACAAAGTAGCACAAAAATGGTTAGAAATTTGAACATTGTAATACCATTTCTCAATCATTGATAGTTTATCCCAAATATATTTTAAATTAGGAACAACACCTTTTAATCCCTACTTACGTTGAATATCAATCGCAAAAATCCCTTTGTATTCTATACCCTAGCTAACCATTAATGAAAACATTTCATTAATTAATAATAACCTTTTGAGCGCATCATTTGATCAACACGATTCTGGGAAATTTGTAAAGCATTGCGCAATGATTTGTGACCTCTCAGGGCATCATGTATTTCATTACCAATGATAGAGATTATTTCTGTAATTTCGGGCACGGGAGGCCTTGGCCACATTTGCACGGTATCCGCTCGCACCATTTCATCGACTATCGAAATGAGCGGTGACACATTTTGAACTTCTGGATCTTGGCATACACTGAACCTAGGACTAACTAGGCTTCCATTTTCTATATATAGTTTAATTGTTTCAGGCGAAGTGAGCGATTTAAGTGCCGTCCAAATCGCCTCTACCCTACTTGGCTCTACATTTGAGGGTATTGCTAATGCATATCCGCCTATAGGTGCAATTGGGGAACCATTTCTACCATTTGGGAGAGGAAGGTATTCAGTTTTACCGAAAGCTTCAGATGTACTTTCCAGTTCAAAGAGTGGTGCTAGTAAAGTTGCGCAATAAGCTATTGCACTCTTACCTTTAGAGTAGGTTAATGCTCTATCAAACCAAGACATATTTAGAATACCCCGAGGAGAAAAATCTAATAGTTCATTAAGGTATTCTGCAGCCTCCATTGCGGCGTCAGTATCGAACATAGGCCTTAAGTTTTCACCTTCAATATTTTCTACATCAAATCCATTTTCCAATCGATTTAGGTTAAGTGCAGGTTGACCAAATGCCGCCATCGCATACAAAAATGAATGCCCCAAGGGAGTTCCTCGAGCAGCATTCCAAGCTATTCCAGACATCCCATCAAATGGAGAATGTATTTTTTTGGCAGCTATTAAAGTGTTAGTAATATTTATTGGTGGTTTTAAACCCAACTCTGAAAAAATATCCTGACGATAAACTAGCAATTCTGGTGTGGTTTGTACCGGCAAACCGTATTGTATTCCGTTAAATCGTGCACTAGCTAAAGCTTTAGGATGAAAATCACTTGTATCAAAACTGCTAGCTTTTATTATATTACTTAGGGGTAGAAAATGACCAGAATTCCCCATTTCACCAAACCAAGGAAGGTCACAAGCGACTATATCATACCGAGAACTTACTCTATTGGCGTTAAGCAAGATTTCCTCCCGTAATCTATCAATTGATAGCGCCCGGCTCTTAAGTGATATACCAAAAATACGTTCAAAGTGTCTTTTAAGCGTTTCCATGGCCATAAAAGAGGGATCCGCATGCTGTAACAAGCGCAAGTCCCCAGCAAGTGCTAGACTTGGGCTCATAACAGATGGTGGTGGTAATACTTTGCTAGAAGCATAGGAGGAGCCAAAAAAATAGTTGGTACTTTTATTTTTATCATTTTTTCCAAAAGTATTCTCCAGTATAATTTGAGTACGTCTTGCGAACTCCTGCCATTCATGCAAAATCTTTTCAGAAGGATGCAGGGAAAAAGATTTCCCTGTAATCGTTCTAGGCCTTTTAACTATAAGGCCTTTTTGTTCCATTGAATTGATAGCTCTAAGCGCAGTACCGTAGCTCATGCCTGATGAACCAATTAATGATGACTTAGTAGTAATTTTACCTAATAAATGATCCCCAACAAGTTTAGACAGTATAGGTGTTTCACTATAGCCCCTCTTAAGTGTAAGTGAACTTTCCATTTCATACTCAAATTTTTCATAAAAATCGAGAAATGTTAGCATTCCGGAATTTGCAACACCTGGTCGCAGGCTGGCATCTTCATATTCATATGGGCCCTCGGGAAAGCTCCGAGACCTTGAGCTGAGGTTGTTTCTTCTGCTAAGGTTGCGCCCTGCCATACTATTTCCCTAAATTGATAAACTCAAATTATAGCATGGAGCTTGGAATGTCCAAAATGGATTTTTCCGATTTGAATATTTCTAGGGAGGTTTTTGATATTTTTGTTTCCGAGAAAGCAGATCTAATCGCCTTAAATCAACATCTGATAAAAGCTGTCGCCTTTTCTGACTTTGATCGAAAATGCGTGACCCAGTTTGAAACATTATTACGATCACGAGGAGTATGCCTAAGTAAAGTTGAACAAGGAATGCTGGAGTGACGTTAAATACTAATCCCGTATTTAGAAAATTTACGGTCAATGTTCCAATAATAGCACCAATTACCCCGCCTCTACCACCAAGAATACTTACGCCACCGATGAACGCAGCTACTGTCCCTGCCAGTAACAAATATTGAAGGCCAAGTGCTTGCGCTGTACCAGACCTAAGTCCAATTATAACTCCACCTAACCCGGCACAAAATCCTGAAATTGCAAAAACAATTATCATAGGCCGCTTCAAATCTATACCTGAAGCTAGAGCTTCTTTTCTTGCCCCACCAATTGCATAAATTTCTCGTCCATAACGGGTATAACTCATGAAAAACCCGACTAACATAAAAACAAGAATTACTAAAATGCTTGCGGGAGAAAAATAATAAAAGTATTTTGTTGTTATAAAATCTGGTATTCTAAAATCAGTTAGCATAACTGTTTTTTCTTCGGCAACAAAAAGAGCTACTCCGCGAAGAAGCATAAGCGTTCCAACGGTTAAAACAATAGCCCTAATTCTTAAATAGGCTATAAAATAACCCTGAATGATACCTATTGATGTTGAAATGAGAACTGCAATCAGTAGGGCAGTAGGTGCTCCAAGGCTATCTGTAAACCGAACTACAATTACAGCAGCAAGAGCCGCATTCGATCCAATAGAAAGGTCTATTTCCCCTGCGATAATGCATAAAGTTAATGCCAGCCCTACAAGACCAAGAACAGCAAATCTTTCCATGATCGCAAAAGTGGTTCTACCCGTCATAAAGTATTCATTAGTGATTGCAAAATAGCCATAAACGCAACAGGCTAGAAGCATCGCAAAAGCTAGATCCGGGTTCCCAGTTAACCATTTCTTTGTCTTTTCAAACATTTTTACCCACCTATTCTTCTGTTCGGCTACCACGCCTAACTAAAGCAAAAACTATGATACTAAAAACTATCATTAAACCAACCGCAAATACCCTTGGACCGCTATTAAATCCATGAAGAACCATCATATTATCTATACTTGATATGAAAATTGCACCTAAGCTTGATCTCATAGTCGACCCATAACCGCCCATTATTGAGTTACCTCCGACCATTACCGTCGCTATTACCATAATAGTCATATCTCCCGAAGACCCAAATTCTGATGAAAAATAATTAACCTGCGCGCTTGAGACCTGAGCAGAGAAAGCTATTGCAACAAATGCGGAGCATACTGAAGCAATTGTACAAACTTTAATTGCCATAGAAAAGTTTTCATGACCAGTTGCCTTCCCAGCTGCCCTGTTTGCGCCAATTAAGTACACTTGTCGTCCAAAATTAGTTTTTCTTAAAACTAGTTCAGCAGATATAGCAATTAGAATAAAAGCAACCGTTATGTTAGGCAAACCTAAGAATGAGCCTGTTCCTAACCATTCTGCTCCATGCGGACGTCGATATGATACAACGAGATTATCGCTCCAGTACGCACCTAGTCCATACAACACGCCTGCAGCTCCTAGGGTAACAACTATTGGATTTCCACCTAGACCAATTAACGCTCCCTGAAATATCCCAGCAACCAAAGCAAAACACATAGTAAATAGAAATGATAACTCAAAGCCCCAGCCATAGGACATACCGGTAGCAAAAGCTATTATGCATAAGGCCGCCGTTTCCTTCATTGATAAAAGGAAAAAATTACCAGACAACGTTACAAAAGTTAGACCAATAGCCATTATTCCAACTAATGCAGCATCACGAACGATTGTTTTCAGGTTAAAAATAGTGAGAAAATTTGGTGCGGTAATCATACCGTATAAAAAAACGAACAAGAAAATTGCGACCATTATAATCGCCAGCCCTGAATAATCCCTAATTATTTTATCTAAAAAATTTAACTTAGCGCTTCCTCCAGAAATAGATGAACCAGTAGACATTAGTTTTCCTCTTTTTGCATACTTGTTTCACTATATGGGTCAGTTATCGATGATAATATTTTTATCGCACTCATATCTTCCAATTTTATCTCATTAATCATCGCACCTCTGTAGAAAGATATGACTCGATCAGGTAAGTTAGTAATTTCTTGTATATCAGTAGAAGCAATAACTATTGCAGAACCCTGCTCAGCTAAGTCTCTCAGTTTTTGATATATTTCCGCACGAGCGCCCACATCTACCCCTCTTGTGGGCTCATTAACTAAAATTATCTTTGGATTTATCGAAAGCCACTTACCTAAGGCCACCTTTTGTTGATTACCACCAGAAAGAACACCTGCCTCCGAAGTCAGCCTGGATGCATCAACTGTAAATTTAGCAGAAATATCTTGGGACAGTTCTTTTTCGGCTCTAGTGCTTCTTACGCCAAATTTCGAAATGGATTTTAGAGACGGGGAAGAAATATTTTCTATTATTGGGCGTCCAAGGAAAAGCCCATCATACTTCCGATCTTCTGAACAATAGGCTATTTTTGCCTCTATCGCCTCCTTGGGTGACCGTGGTAAAAAAACCAAATCTCCAAACTCAAGCGTCCCACTCCTTGACTTATGTGCTCCTGCAATAGCAGCAAGCACCTCACCAGAACCCGATCCTAACTGACCTGCAAGTCCTAGTATCTCTCCAGCGTAAATTTCGAATTCTACAGGCTGTAATAACCCATCAGGCCAGAGATTTTTAATCTTAATCAATGGTTCACCTTTAACTTTTTTATTTCTCGATGGGAACATATTCTTCAGTTCTCTTCCCAGCATTATCTCAACTAAGCCATTTACATCAAGCTCGCTTATCGGAAGAGCATCTATACTTTTCCCATCACGCAGAACCGTTATTCGATCACAAATTTTGAATATTTCATCAAGCCTATGACTCACATATATTATTGATTTGCCACGATCAGAAAGCCTCTTAACCATGTCAAGAATTCTAATACTATCTGACTCGCCAAGAGCTGCCGTCGGTTCATCAAGAATTAGAATTTGCGGATCATGAGCAATTAGACGCGCGACTTCCACCAAATGTTGCTCTCCAACTGAAAGCCGATCAACCAATAGGTGTGGGTCTAGATAGTCAAGTCCTACTTCACTCAGGTAATCCTTGGCTTTCATTACCAAGGCAGTCTTTGTGGCAAAAACTGGTGCTACGTCACCTGTCAGAAAAATGTTTTCGGCAACAGACATAGTAGGTATTAAACTTAGCTCTTGCTGCGCAATTGCAATTCCCATTTTCTCGGCCTTTCCAGGACTCGAAAACCTTGTCTCCTTGTTGTTGAGCTTTAGTGAACCAGTATATTCATTATCAAATCCACTGATTATTTTAACAAGTGTGGACTTTCCTGCGCCATTCTCACCAACCAAACCCATAACCTCTCCAGGGAAGATTGAAAAATCTACACTTCGAAGGGCATCTATTGCATTAAATGATCTATTAATATTTGATAGTTCGAGAAGTGACTCCATACTATTCTTACTATTTTTTGTTTCCTTAAAAAATATAATGCCATGAACAATCAGTTCCTGGCATTATATTTTTATTAGATGTTACTACTACCAAGCACCTGAACAGAGCTCTTCTATAGAGTAGAGTTTACCATCAAATCCTCTAAGAGCCGTCGTCGCTATTGTCTCTTTTGTAACCGAAGGATTCGGTGTGAAGTTGATGTAGTTCGCTAACTTTCCAGTAGAAAGATACTCTTCCACCATCTTAATTGCTAGCTGCCCTTCATGAAGAGGTGATTGAAGCGTTGTGCCAAACTGTTTTCCTTCTTCAATCAACTGCTTATCACCGTTACATACAGTACCGACTGCAATCACGTCAGTACCCATCTTGTATCCAGCTTCCTCAAGCGCCTTTATCCCACCAGTTAGGATTGCATCGTCCATACCATAGACAAAGTGAATACCTTGGTCTTTAAGCTTCGAAATCATTTTTGCTGCACCTTTGTATCCATTTGCTTGCCCAAAACCTTCGTCCACATCTCCAATTATTTTTAGGTCTGAACCGGCAATTGCTTCCTTAAAAGCGTTGATTGACAGGGAATAACCTCCGTACGAATGTGGATAAGACAAAGCCAACACATTAAAACCTTCGCCTCCAGCTGCCTTTTTAGCAGCCGCTGCTTCACGCATCATATAGCCGGCATTGCGCGCGCGTAAACGATCGTCTGGACCTGCATAACCAAAAATATATTGCTTATCTTGTTCATTAGGTAGCTGGTTAATTTTTAAAACTGGAACACCTGTTTTATGAAGAGCTCGTAAGGAGCCTAAACCTGCGACAGCATCCGATGGCCACCAAATAAATACATCAGGCAATTGACCCGCTGCTAAAACCTGTTGAACCTGCTGGTCTTGTTCAGCTTGATTAAATTGGTTCTCATATACCTTTATGTCATAACCCTTAAGCTCGGCTGTATTTTTTATTCCCTTTATAAACTTTCCAATGTAAGCCTCACCAGCTGGACCATTGAAAGAGATTATTGAAGCCGCAAAAGCTGAACTAGCAATACTGCTGATAGCAATACCGCCAGCAAGAGCGACGCCTATTAATTTCGTTAAATAAGACATTTTATCCTCCAAAAAATTTACCGCCAAAACAGCAGTATAATTAATAAAATTACTAAAATATTTTCCACCAAGACTACCATGGAGGAAAATAACTAATAACTAATTAATCAAATACTATAAATTAGTATACTAGTATACTGATTTAATCCAAAATGGATATATATTATTCATTTTGGATGCATTAGAAATTTTCTGACAAAGATGATCAGGCGATTATCGTTTCAACTAGTGTAACTAGTTAAGAAATGTATCTGAAATCAAAGTTGGGAGAATTAGTACAATGGACAGGCAAAGATTAGCTGGAAAAAATATACTCATCACTGGTGCAGCACGTGGCATGGGCGCCACCAATGCTGAACATTTTGCAGAGCAAGGCGCAAATGTTTGCATAGGGGACATTGATGAAAAATTAGCCCAAAATGTGGCTAACGAAATCAACTCTAAGGGTAACGGCAGAGCAATAGCAATTAAAATGGACGTAACAAAGCGTGAGGACAACGCTAAAGCAGTGGCAGCAACCGTTGATGCGTTCGGCATGATAAACATAGGCCTTTTTAATGCTGGCTTAAACAAACCGCGTTTTTTTATGGATATCGATGAAGATAATTGGGACATGATAATGTCTGTAAACACAAAAGCCATGTGGTTAGGCATGCAGGAAACAGCTCGACAAATGATAAAGCAAGGACCACAAGAACATGTTTACAAACTCATTAATGTAGGAAGCATCGCCTCGCGAAAGCCTCTTGTAGACGTCACTGTATATTGCACTTCAAAGTATGGTTGCTTAGCTTTGACACATTGCGGTGCCGTTGCATTGTCAGAACATAATATTACCGTGAACGGGTATGCCCCGGGCGTGGTTGTTACGCCTCTTTGGGAACAGCTGGACAAAGATTTGGTAGAAATTGGCTTCAAAGAGAGGGCTGGGCAAGCTTATGAAGATATCACCAATAATGAACTTGTGATCAAACGCGTCTCCTACCCCGATGATGTGAAAGGCACGGCGGCATTTTTAGCCAGTCATGACAGCGATTATATGACCGGCCAAATGCTGCATATCGATGGCGGATGGTGCATCCAATAAAAGTGTGCTTGGGCTAATAATCGAAAGTAGCAAAGTATGAAATTAGGGATAGCAGGCCTGGGCCGCATGGGCGTTCCTATGGCTAAAAATCTAATCAATGCTGGTTTCAATGTTCAAGTCTGGAATCGCAATCCAAAACGCAGCGTATCTTTTGCGAGTGAAATGCATTGCGAGATTGCGCAGACACCAGAATCCTTAGCCTCTGCCTGCGATATCGTTATTACAATGCTTGCCGATGATGCCGCCTCTAAGAACGTGTATTTTGGTGAAAGTGGCTTATTAAAGGGCAAAAAAGCTATGGTATTCATCGAGATGAGCACTGTCAGCCCAAATTGGATCAAACGATTACAAAGTCAATCAAGCCGTGCTATTGTCGTAGATGCACCGGTTTCTGGAGCCACCCAGGCCGCTCAAGCGGGCAAATTGATGATTATGGTGGGCGGATCAGATTCAATAGTACAGCCTTTGCTACCAATTTTTGAAGCTTTGGGCGAAAAAATAATC
>OCVP010000739.1_pt1 | contig 14566 bp, 14 predicted proteins | sample 1539171 | NCBI WGS metagenome assembly OCVP01 (sample SAMEA51879418, study PRJEB22527) | metagenome
ATCTCAAAATCATTTCTAAAGTCATCAAGACTTAGTGTGGAGATTGGCTTTAGATTGATTGAACCAGGACAATATATTAAACAGTCAACAGAATCTAAATCTGGGTAATCGTCAACTAATGCGTCAAAATTATGAAAAGTGTAATTGTTATGACTAAAATCTGTTTGGTTTCTACTTAAACAAACCACTTTATGATTTTCCACAACCTCACTTACGATTGATTTGCCAATTCCTTTGGTTCCTCCAATGATAACAATATTCTTCATTATGCTCCTGGTCTTCCTTTTAGTCTCTTTTCGACCTTTCTTTTGATAAGGGTGAGTCTTTTCATCATTTCCATAATTTCGGGGTCTTTAGTTTCCTTGTAGATTTCATTTAGATTCAGGATTAGACTCTTAACCTCTCTTGATGCAACTATCTTTTCATTAGTACTTTTGTACACGTGCTTTCTATTTTCAAATTCAGTTGCCTTTTCTACAATCTCAGTTTCTTTTACTTCCATTTCTTTTACTTATTTTATTTTGGTTTATATTCCTTTGTCGGGAACACTTGAATCTACCAAGCTGAAAATTTCTTTTAGCCTCATGCTTAGTTTTTCTTCCAGTAACTCTTTTTCTCCAAAGTTTAAAGCTGGAAGGCTTGAGATTTTTTCTCATAATTGAAATAACCTCAGACTCATTTAAACCAAATGTTTTAAAAATAGCATCGAAAGTTGTTCTGTCTTCCCAAGCCATTTCTATGATTCTATCAATATCTATGCCATTTAAATTTTTCAATTTATACGTAATTATTATGTTTATTAAAGTTGTATTTATGGTCTAAAACTTTTTTAAAAAAATTTAAATTTTGCTTGTGGTTTAATTGATTACTATATCTGATATAATTACCATCTGAGTGTATAGAAAATGATGGAGATTTATATATCACCAGCTTATAAAACGGAATGACCCATGTAAATCTCTTTTGTCCTTCAACAACATACACAATTATACCCTTATTTCTCAATTCAATGTTAGAGTAGATTAAATCATTCTTCTGTTGAATCATTTTTTTAAAATTTACACTCAAGTCTTCAACAATTAATCTTTTAGACCCAATACCACCAAGCCTGATTGATTTAATTAAATTGAACTTTTTACCAACAAGATTATTTGTTTCAATCTCTTTTTCAATATCATTATATGTGGAGTTATAGATCATACTAAATTTGATAAATATTCCTCTGAGATTTTGAGATGAGATTCAAGCTTTTGCTTATCCATTTTGTTTAGTGTTCTTACCATCATTGATAACCTTGGATTGGATTGAAAAAAAGACTGATTTTTATATATAAACCTCCAGTAAAGGCCATCCCAAATTTTCTGCCAATCTCCCTTTTTATAATCACTCATTTTCATAATGTAGTTGCTGCTACTTATATATGGTTTTGTAGACATTAGGCCCCCGTCAGCAAATTGACTCATGCCATAAACATTAGGAACCATAACCCAGTCATATGAATCAATAAAAAACTCCATAAACCATTTATATACATCATCTGGGCGAATCTCACACAAAAACATAAAATTTCCAACTACCATCAATCTCTCAATGTGATGTAAATAAGCATTATCATTAACTTTATTTATGCAGTCATCAATCGGTTTAATTCCTGTTGTAGCATTGTAAAAGGCTTTAGGCATTTTCTTATCGAAATTCCAATAATTTCTAGTCCTTTCAATGCTTCCTTTTGCAACATAAATACCTCTTATAAATTCCCTCCATCCGATTATTTGTCGAACTATTCCTTCAAATGAATTAATCGGTATATTTTTTTTAATACCATATTTATTTAATTCATTTATTACATATTTAGGGGTTAATAATCCAGAATTAATAAGGGGAGACAGTAAGCTGTGATTGAGAATTGCTTCTTTCTCAACAATTGCATCTTCGTAATCACCAAATTCAGCAAACCTTTCATTTAAAAAATCATTAAACCAATTTTTAGCTGATGTAAAATCAGTTGGGTAGGTTATTGCACCATCTAAAACACCGTAGTTTTCACTGAAATGTGTATTCACATAATTTATCCCTTCTTCATAAAATTCTTTACTTTCTTTTGGATATGTAATAGTTGGAGGAGTTTTAGACTTGGGATACTTTTTTCTGTTCTCGTCATCATAAGTCCATTTGTCACCTTTAGGATTATTACCAACCATTAAAATATTCATCTTTTTCCTTTGTAATTTGTAAAAACTAGTTTGGAAATATTTCTTTTTTGAAGGATTGAAGAAAATTTGATTCTCTGTTTCGGTGTTTAAAAATTGTAATGATTCGATTCGATTTAGTTTTATAGAATCAACATTATTGATTCTTTTTTCAAGCCAATTGTCACAAGGATCTATATAATTTATTTTTTTTATGTTACTTTTTGAAAGCTTGTCTAAAAGAACCGTGATATCTGAATTTTTATCAGTTGAGTTAATATATTCTACTTCATCAAAATATTTTAAACAGTAATCGTAGTATTTTTTCATACTAACCCTATGAAAAAAAATCTTTTTTTTGTGAAATTTATATTGTTTGAAAAAAAGAAACTCTTCAATTAAGTACGTTTTGAACTTATAATCGAATAGGGGAGATTTTTCAAAAAGTTGATTAGGAAATATGATGTTTACTTCTTCCAATTTTACTGCATTTTTTACTACAATAAATCACGTTATCCCAATCTCGCTTCCATTTTTTTCTCCATTTGAACGGAAATTTACAAACGGGACATGTCTTTTCGGGTAGATAAGTTTTTTTCAACTTTTGTTAGGTTTCTGGTATCCTTTTCTGATATTTCTTTTAGGGAATGAGTATCCGTCGCAACCACTAATTGTTGCAACCTTTGCTGTGTTTAGATTTATAAACCCATCCTTAGAAATAAGACCATCATCCACATTTAATTCAACAATTTTACCCACAATTAATCTTGACTTATTGTAATTGATTTTTATCTCTTCTACAAACTTCATTCCAATCTTTATCGAAGAGGAACTAACAAATGGAGCAGGAAAACCATTGATAGTCTCTGAGGAAATTTTTGCGATATCAAATTCAGAAATGTCTCTGTCATATTTAGCTGAGGTATGGTGGGCCTGATCAGCAAAGTCTTCTTGTATAGAATTAATGGTGTAATATGAGTTTTGCTTAATATTTAAATAAGTGTGTCTTGGGACAATTTCTGTTGGTCTTAAAAAAAAACCTAACAAAGGGGGGTTTGAACCAAGATGTGTTATCGAACTAAATACAGCTAAATTCTTTACTCCTTTATCCGAAATTGTTCCGATTAAATTTGCTGACTTGTATCCTGAGCAAGAATTAATTAAATTAATTCTGAATATTTTATCAAGATTTTCAATTTGCTCTTCGTCAAAATGCATTTACTTAAAAACTTTTTTGTAAAGAAAAGATGCAAGAACTGAACCAATTATTCCTGTAATCAAAAAATAAACAAAAAAGTCACTAGAAGATACATTACTCCCAACTACTTGTGGGTCAATAAAACTTAATAAAGATGGGCCAAAGCTTACAGCAGGATTAAAAACAGCTCCGGAGATATCACCAACTGAAAAAGCTCCAGCAGTAACTGTAAGGCCTATCGCCAATCCATAAAACTGATTTCCTTTTAGACTTTCGTTAAGCGCCACATTAAGTATTACAAAAACTAATAAAAATGTGAATAAAATTTCTGCAACAAAAAAACTTTGAATTTCAGTGGTTTTAGAAACCACTGAAAATGAATCTTGTCCAAGTCCAATCATCGTGTATACTGCAACTACTGAACCTGTTAATTGACTCGCGATATATTTACCAGATTCTTTTAAATCAATTTGGTCGTTTATATACATTGCTAGGGTTACAACTGGGTTATAATGTGCTCCTGAAATATGAGCTCCCATATAAACTAAAACTGCTAATCCAAGACCTACTGCTATTGGATTTTCTGTTAAGCCAATGATTAATACTAGAAAAAAAGTACCGATTAGTTCTATTATATATTTTTTCATAAATAATTGTTTAAATTTGAAAACTTAATTCGAATATAAAAATTATTTAAAGAACATGAGAGCAATTATTTTCACTTTATTATTATTCACGGTTAATTTGAGTTTTTCTCAAATTAACACGCCTAGAGTTAGCCCAGCTTCTGAAGTTGAACAAATGGTTGGTTTAACCGAAATTGAGATTGAATACAGTAGACCCTCGATGAGAGGAAGAGAAGTATTTGGAAATTTAGTTCCTTTTGGTAAAGTTTGGAGAACTGGAGCAGATAATAGTACTAAGATTAGTTTTGATACTGATGTCATAATTTCCGGAAAAACAATTCAGTCAGGAACCTATTCAATTTTTTCTATTCCTAACAAAGAAAGTTGGGAGATTATCTTTTACTCTGATGTTGAACTTTGGGGGGTTCCTAGGGATTGGTCAGAAAATAAAATAGTGTTTTCATCAATGTTTGATGTTAAAAAGTTAAAGAAAAGTAATACCGTAGAAACTTTTACAATTTCTTTTAATGATTTAACTAACAACGATGTAAATATGAGTATTTCTTGGGAAAATACTTCAGTAGATATCAAAATTGAAGTTCCTACAAGATCGATGGTTGAAAGTGATATAAATAAGGTTTTAAGTGATAATCCTAAATCATCAGACTATTATGCTGCAGCTGTATTTTACAGACAGGAGAATATAAATCTTGATAAAGCTTTAGAATGGATGAATAAGGCAATTGAAATGAATGAATCTCCAAGGTTTTGGCAATATAGACAACAATCCTTAATAATGGCAGCTAACGATAAATTTGCTGACGCGGTTGACGCTGCAAAAAAGTCTTTAAATCTAGCGATTGAGGCTGACAATCAGGATTACATCAAAATGAATAGGGAATCAATTGCCGAATGGTCCAAAAAACTTTAATTTTTTTTGATAATTGTATTTATAAGGTACGATATCAGAATAACTAAAGTGCATCCAAAAACATTCAGCCAAAGGAAAGGCATCCAATCATAAAACCATGCAATAATTATTATTGCTTGTGTTATTATAGCTCCTGAAAAGACAGCATTTGATTTAATTTTATTCAAAAAGAAAGCAATTAAAAATATCCCAAGTACATTTCCATAGAATATGGATCCAATAATGTTTACAAGTTGAATCAGATTGTCTGCTAAATAAGCAAAACATGCAATAGTAATTGCACATAAACCCCAAAACAAAGTCATAAGTTTTGTATAATAGACAATATTTTTGTCATCAACATGATCAAAATTCCTTTTTAAAATATCAACAGTTGTGGTGGTTGCTAGAGCGTTAAGTTCACTAGAAGTTGATGACATTGCAGCACTGATAATAACCGCTAAAAGCAACCCAATAAGTCCTTTAGGAAGATTTTCAAGAATAAAATGTATAAAAACATAATCTTTATCATTGGATTCAATTTTTTGTTTCTTTAATTCTGCTGCTTTAACAATCAAAATTTTGGCTCTATCTCTTAAATATTGTTCTTGCTCACTGAGATTGTTAATTTTGTCTTTAAGTTCTTGGCTTTCAGAGATTAAAAACTCGTTAACAACTAACGTTTTCTCTTTGAAATTGTCTTCTAAACTTTCTTTCAGTTCAATGTATTCATTCTGATAAACTGTATTAAAAATAACTTCTTCTCCTTGGGGATTGAAATTAATAGGGGATGGGTTAAACTGATAAAATACAAACACCATCACCCCAATAAAAAGTATAAAAAATTGCATTGGAATTTTAAATACACCATTGAAAATCATACCCAATTGCATTTCTTTTAATGATTTTCCAGACAAATATCTTTGAACTTGACTTTGGTCAGTACCAAAATATGACATCATCAAAAAAGTACCTCCTAAAATTCCACTCCAAACGGTATATCTATTTTCTAAGTCAAATGAAAAATTCAAAACTTCCATTTTTGAATTTACTGAAGCAATTTTTATTGCATTACTAAAGCTTATGTTTTCTGGCAATAAACTTAATGTTGTAAATAGTACAACTACCAGACCGACTAAAATAACGGCCATTTGATATTTTTGGGTGTAATTTACTGCCTTTGTACCACCTGAAACTGTATAGATGATTACTAAAGAACCGATAATAATATTTAAGGTTAACAAATCCCAGCCAAGAACTGTTGATAAAATAATCGACGGGGCAAAAATTGTTATTCCTGCAGACAGACTTCTTTGAACTAAAAATAATACTGCAGTTAAAGACCTTGTTTTTAAGTCAAAGCGACTTTCCAGATATTCATATGCTGTATAAACCTTTAATTTGTGATAAATTGGAATGAAAATCATACAAATTATAACAATTGCAATTGGTAATCCAAAGTAAAATTGAACAAATCCAAGACCATCATTATATGCTTGACCAGGTGTGGATAAGAAAGTAATTGCACTTGCTTGTGTAGCCATAACAGACAATCCAATTGTCCACCATTTAGCATCGTTTCCAGCTTTTAAATAAGCGTTTGCTGTTTTAGCACCAGTCGTTTTGATAGTACCATAAATTACAATGAGTAACAGTGTAAAAATTAACACAAACCAGTCTAAACTTTGCATTGCTAAAACTTATTGGTTATGTATAAAAAAATCAAAAAATAAAAAAAGTTTAGAAGTAAAAGAATTGTGTATTCTTTATTCCATTTGATTTTTTTTAAATCCATTTATTTTGAATCTTCATTACTTGTTCAATAACATCCCTGACACAACCATTGCCTCCATTTTTTTGAGAAACGTAATTAGCTGCAGCTTTTACTTCTGGAACAGCATCTTGTGGGCAGCAACCTATACCCGCTGCTTTGATTATAGGAATATCAGGAATATCATCACCCATAACCAGAATTTCTTCATTACTTAAACCGTACTTGTTTATAATATCGTTGAAGTGGATTATTTTATCATGGGATCTTAAATGTATCTCATCAATACCTAGATTATTTAATCTTTTTTTTACTGCTTCATTAGTCCCCCCTGAAATAATTCCAATTTTATATCCATTATCTATTGCAAACTTCATAGCAAAACCATCTTTAACATTCATCGTTCTTAATAGTTCACCTGTCTCACTTATCAATAAACTACCGTCTGTAAGAACTCCATCCACATCAAAAATGAAAGCTTTGATATTGATTAATTTTTGTTTGTAATTAATTTCCATATTTTTCTTTTATCATCTTGCTTATGACTGTATACAGTGACTTAATTTCTTCATTCTTTAGCATATTTTCATGCATCTTCATTATGTTCATATCATTTCTACGCGCTGGTCCTGTTTGAGCCTTTATGGGGTCTAATTTATGAATTTTATTAACTGTTTCATTGATCAAAGGTTTCAAAATATTAAAATCTAAATTTTTTGAATCAATAATTTCTTTAGAAATACCAAATAAAAAATTTGTAAAATTATTTGAAATTATAGCAGCAAGATGTAGAGTTTTTCTTTCTTCAAAGTTTATCTCATAATGTTTACAGTTAAGATCTATAGATAATTTTTTGAGGATTTCTAAATCTTTATCGCTTTCAGCTTCGATACAAATTGGAATTTCAGAGTAATTTAATTTTTGTGATTTAGAAAACGTTTGTAGAGGGTAAAATACACCTCTTCGGTTTTTATTATTAAGCGAGTTATATGGTGTACTACCAGATGTGTGAACTACAAGCTTATTTTTAAACTGAATTTTGTCACTAACCTCGGTAATTGATTTATCACTGACACTGATGACATAAATATCGGATTAATTACTTTAACCCTTTCATCAAAGTCTATAGATCTTGAACACCATTCGTTTAACTTTATTTTGGTTGAATTGTGGAATAAATTTACTAGATGAAACCCAACATTCCCTGACCCAATAATTGTAACTTTTATCATATAAAAAATGAATGTGTAAAATTTACAAAATAAATAATATAATTAGGTATAAAAAAAGCTAAAATGGTATTAAATTTGTAAGCCATAAAAACCTAATGGATACACTTAAAAAAATTCTATTTTCTAACAGGCTAACAGGTGTCTTATTTATCGCATTTGCAGTAGCAATGGCCATCGGAACTTTTATGGATGCCGGTCAGGAAACTTCACCAACTCCGCTTACAAGAAATTTAATTTACAACGCATGGTGGTTTGAAGCGATTATGCTTCTATTTGTAATCAATTTTATTGGTAAGTAATTCAAGTACAATTTACTCAATAAAAGAAAATGGCCAGTACTTGTTCTTCATTTATCATGGGTGTTTATTTTGCTCGGAGCATTTGTTACTAGATACATAAGTTATGAAGGGGTCATGAGTATCCGAGAAGGTGCTACTGAAAGCACTTTTCTTTCCGAAAAAACCTACTTGACGGTTTATATTGATGGTGATTATGAATTAGACGGTCAGTTAATGAGAAAAGTTGAGGAAAAAAAGGTTGATTTTTCACCAAGAATGGAAAACAATTTTTCACTCAATACTGAGTATGGAGGTAGTCCTATCTCTATAAAATTAAATGAGTTTATTAACGGAGCTGAAGAAGATGTTGTATTTGATGAAAACGGAGATTACTATTTAAAAATTGTTGAGTCAGCAGGAGGAATGCCGCACAACCATTTTCTAAAAGATGGATCTACAGAAAATATTCATGGAACTCTGTACACTTTAAATAACTTTATTGAAGGTGCTGTAAATATATCATTTGATGAAAATTATGACCTGTTTATAAATTCTCCTTATGACGGAGAATATATCGTTATGGCGTCTATGACCCAAGGTCTTTTAGAAAAAAATATAACAGAGCCGTTAAATTTGAGGGCTAGATACATAATTAACAATCAACAACTTGTTTTTCCAAAGCCAGTAATCAAAGGTGTTTTTGATATTGTTAAAAAATCTGAGCTTCTTAAATCAGATCAAGATGGCCTTGAACTTTTGGTGTCAACGCCTGAGGAATCCAAACTAGTTAGAGTAATAGGAGGTAAGGGAACAAATAACGCTTTCAAAACCTTTACTGTTGGAAATCAAGATTTTACGATTAGATATGGTTCTAAAGTATATGATTTACCCTTTAGCATCAAGCTTAATGATTTTATCGCAGAAAAATATCCAGGAACTGAAAAGAGTTATTCTTCATTTGCCAGCGAAGTTACTGTTCTGGATAAAGAAACTTTTGATTATAGAATATACATGAATAATATTTTAAATTATCAAGGTTACAGGTTTTTTCAAGCCTCATTTGATCCAGATGAAAAAGGCACTATACTATCTGTCAATCATGATTTTTGGGGTACATTGTTAACTTATATTGGATATATTCTCCTGTATATAGGTCTTGTTGTTATTCTTTTTGCAAGATTCACAAGATTTGATTCCTTAAAAAAACAGCTTGAGGTTGCTAGAAATAAAAAGACTAAACTTTTAACATCATTTTTAATCCTATTTACTATTTCTGTAAGCGGTCAAGGATTTGGAGTGCATAGCTCATCTTCATCTGATATTGAGAAAATTGACTCTATATTATCAAAAAATATTGCTTCTAAAGAACAAGCTGATAAATTTGGCAGACTGGTAATACAGGATTTAGGTGGTAGAATGATGCCTATTAACACTTATTCCTCAGAGCTTTTGCGTAAGCTAAGCAAGAAAGATCATTACAATGATTTTGATTCGAATCAGGTTTATTTGTCGATGCAGGAAAGCCCATTGCTTTGGTACAGTGTTCCTTTAATATTTTTGAAAAGTAAAAAAGCAGATTCTATTAGGAGTATAATTGGAGTTCCAAAAGATTTAAAACATGCATCATTAGTTGATTTTTTCACTGAAAGGGGAGAATACAAATTAGGACCCTATCTAGAAGAAGCATACAGAGCAGCAGTCCCCAATGCTTTTCAAAAAGAATTCAGAGAAACCGATCAGCGTGTAAACCTGCTTTATAACGCAATTCAAGGTACTACACTTAAAATTTTCCCTATTCCAAATGATGAAAATAACGAATGGATTTCCCCAAGTGAAAATAGGTTTGATGTTGTTCTTACCGACTCACTATATTCAAATTTTATAAATACCGGATTCAAAACGTATTTATATTTCTTAAACGAGGGTAAAAAATCAGGTGAATACAGTGGAGCTGATGATATCTTGTTAGCAATAACAAATACCCAAAATAGATATGGTTCTGAAGTAATGTTGACAAAAAATAAAGTAGATGCAGAAATTCTATATAATAAGTATGATATTTTTAAAGCTTTATTTAGTTGGTATCTATACGCGAGTACTATTTTATTTATCGCATTAATCATACAGATTTTCAACAGAAATAAATTAATTAATGGGCTTATTTCGATTTCAAAATTTTCTATTTACATACTTTTCTTTATTCACGCAATTGGATTGATTGCAAGATGGTATATTTCAGGTCACGCGCCTTGGAGTGACGGATATGAATCTATGATTTATGTAGCTTGGGCTACAATGTTGTTTGGAATCTATTTTGGCAAAAAGAGCGAGTTAACCCTTGCATCTACAACTTTTGTAACCTCAATGATACTGATGATAGCCCATTGGAGTTGGATGGATCCAGCAATTGCAAACCTAGTACCTGTTTTAGATAGTTATTGGTTGATGATTCATGTTGCGGTTATTGTTGGAAGCTATGGTCCATTTACAATTAGTATGATTTTGGGTATTGTTTGTCTCCTACTGATGATTCTTGCAAATAAAAAAAATAAGGAATTATTAAATATAAATGTGAATGAGCTTGTTTTAATAAATGAAATGTCAATGACAATAGGTCTTGTTATGCTTACGATCGGGAATTTTCTAGGGGGTATGTGGGCTAATGAGAGTTGGGGAAGATATTGGGGATGGGACCCAAAAGAAACTTGGGCATTGATAAGTATTATGGTTTATGCTTTTGTTATTCACATGAGATTAATTCCCGGGTTAAAAAGCAATTTTGCTTTTACTGTAGCTTCAATTTTATCATTTGGATCGATTATAATGACCTATTTTGGAGTTAATTTCTATCTAGCTGGTCTTCACTCATATGCAAAAGACGATCAAGAGATAAGTGTAGTGTTTATTTCCATTACATTAGCAATTATTTTTATTCTTTCACTTTTAGCTTACCCTAAGTACAAAAAATATCTAAAAAATAATCGTTAAATTACAACCCTAATGTCTGATAAAAATATATACAAGGGTGTAAATACTATATGTACGCATGTGGGTCAAGTTAAGGATGAACAATTTGGCGGTTCAGTTTCTCCAATTTATCCTGGCACATCATATGAGTATATTGACAAAGAAATAGACAGATATCCTAGATATAGCTCAACACCAAATCAGGAATTTCTTGCAAAAAAAATATCTGCTCTTGAGGAAACTGAAGATGCAATAATATTGGGTTCTGGAATGGCTGCAATAAGTACTTCATTATTAGCTTTTTTAAATTCTGGAGATCACATAGTTCTTCAAAATGATATTTACGGAGGAACAAGAAATCTTGTTGAAGCACAGTTTAAGAGATATGGCATACAGTATTCATTTACCGATGGATTAGATGTCCAGTCATTTGAAAAAGAAATAAAGCCAAACACCAAAGCTATATATATTGAAACTCCTTCAAATCCTCTTTTAAAGCTGGTTGATATTAAAAAAATTGCTGATTTATCTAAAAGTAAAAATTTAATATCTTTTATTGATAATACGTTTGCAACCCCTTTAATTCAAAAGCCACACAAATTAGGAATTGATATAATTTTACATAGTGCGACTAAATACTTTGGTGGTCATAGTGATATTTGTGCTGGTGCAGTTGCCGCTTCTACTGAACACAGGGAAATTATTTGGAACCTTTCAAAAAATATTGGAGGTAGTTTAAGTGATTATACAGCTTGGCTTTTAGAAAGAAGTATGAAAACTTTATCAGTCAGATTTTTTGCACAGCAAAAAAATGCAGAGCAATTATCGAAATATTTAACCGAATGTAGATATATTGACAAGGTTTATTATCCAGGTCTTGAAGAACATCCGAATCACGAAATTGCAAAAAAACAAATGACTGGTTTTGGTGCAGTAATTTCATTTGAATTAAATAATAAGGTTGATCCAAAAACTTTCTTAAAATCTCTGAAAATGATTAACCCATCTATGAGTTTTGCGGGTGTAGAAAGTACAATGTTATCTCCAGCTGAAACATCTCATTATCTACTTACTCCTGAAGATAGATTAGCGCAGGGTATTACTGATAATCTTATTAGATTCTCTGTTGGAATAGAAGATGTTCCAGATATACAAAATGATATAGAGCAAGCCTTTAATAATTGTAATTAACGATAATTATGAAAATTGATATTTTAGCAATAGGTGCACATCCAGATGATGTTGAGTTAGGTTGTTCAGGGACAATTGCAAAGGAAATTGCAAACAACAAAAAAGTTGGAATATTAGATTTAACCAAGGGTGAGTTAGGTACTCGTGGAAGTGCTGAAATCAGAGAAAAAGAAGCAAAAGATGCTGCTAAAATTTTGAATGTTGCTTTTCGTGAAAATTTAAATTTCAAAGACGGTTTTTTTAAAAATGATGAAGAACATCAATTAAAATTGATCCAAGTAATAAGAAAATATAAACCTGATATAATTTTGTGTAATGCAATTGATGATAGACATATTGATCATCCAAGAGGTGCTAAATTGGTAATTGATTCATGTTTTTTAAGTGGACTAAAGAAAATAGTAACTGAATATAACAATAAAGAACAGGAACCCTGGAGACCATTAAATATTTATCATTACATACAGTGGAAAAACTTAAAACCGGATTTTGTTGTTGATATTAGTAATTTTTTTGAGATAAAAATTAAAGCTGTTAAGTCATTCAAGTCTCAGTTTTATAATGAGAACGAACCGGTTCATAATACGCCAATTTCAACAAAGAATTTCCTTGATAGCATTGAGTACAGGGCAAGGGATTTGGGTCGACTTACTAATGTCGATTATGCAGAGGGGTTTATCTCGGCTCGTCTTCCGTTAATTGATAGCATAAGCGTCTTAAAATAATCTTTGATTTCTTTTTTGCAGAGAAATACAAAAAAATTACATTTGCATTCCAAATAATGGTGGTTGTAGCTCAGTTGGTTAGAGCGTCTGATTGTGGTTCAGAAAGTCGCCGGTTCGAATCCGGTCTTCCACCCAAAATATAAGCCCTCATATATTGAGGGTTTTTTATTTTTATCTTATTTTTAATTATATGAAAGCTTTACAGATTATTTTACTTTTTACCTCATCCTTCGTTTTTTCTCAAAACAGCGTATATCCATATCTTGACTCTGATCTTGATGTTACAAAGAGAGTAGAGGACCTAATGAATAGAATGACTCTCTATGAAAAGGCATGTCAAATGAACCAGTTCGTTGGGCTTGAGCATATGAAAAAAGCAGAAAAAGATTTATCACCTGAGGATATGAAAAAAAGTGATGCTCAAGGTTTTTACAGAGGAGTGTTTTCTGAAGATGTAAAGCAAATGATTATTAATGGTCAAATAGGTTCTTTTTTACATGTAATAACCGCTAAGGAAGCTAATTATTTACAGCAGTTGGCAAATAAGTCTAAGTTAAAAATACCATTGCTTATTGGTATTGATGCAATACATGGAAATGCCCTATATAGGGGAGCTACTGTTTATCCATCTCCGATAACAATTGCTTCCACTTGGGATGAAAATAACTCATATGATGTTGGTATCCAGACTGCTTTAGAAATGAGATCTACAGGGTCTCATTGGGCATTCACACCTAATATTGATGTTATGAGAGATGCTCGATGGGGTAGAGTTGGTGAAACTTTTGGAGAAGACCCATACTTAGTAACCCAAATGGGTACTGCCATGATAAATGGACTTCAACAGGGAGATTTCACCGGAACTAAAAAAGTTATAGCTTGTGCAAAACATTTAATAGCTGGAAGTGAACCCATTAATGGTCTAAATTTATCACCAATGGATATTTCTGAAAGAACCTTAAATGAGATATATCTACCACCTTATAAAAGTGCCGTTGATGCAGGTGTATTTTCGATTATGGCAGCTCATAATGAGGTAAACGGTGTACCATCTCATTCAAATAAAAAACTAATGTCTAATATTATTAGAAATGAATGGGGATTTGATGGTTTTTATGTTAGTGATTGGTTAGATATTGAAAGATTAGAAACTCTACATAAAGTTGCAAGAAATTTCAAAGAAGCCATATATCTTGCCGTTGATGCAGGAATTGATATGCATATGCATGGTCCAGACTTTCCTGAACTAGTAGTTGAATTAGTAAATGAAGGTAAATTGTCAGAAGAAAGAGTTAATTATGCATGTTCAAAAATATTAGAGGCAAAATTTAAGTTAGGCTTATTTGATAATCGATATGTTAGTGAAAGTAAGATTTCAGAAAAAATATTTAATAAATCACATACTGAAACCGCTTTAAATTTGGCGAGAGAGGGTATTGTTTTATTAAAAAATAATGATATTCTCCCATTACAAAAACC
>OCVP010000740.1_pt1 | contig 14548 bp, 14 predicted proteins | sample 1539171 | NCBI WGS metagenome assembly OCVP01 (sample SAMEA51879418, study PRJEB22527) | metagenome
GCATTAATTTGGTCAGTAGGTGGAACTATATTTTTAATTTTTCTAGGTTTAGTTTTAAGATTAGTAGGTGTTGAATATGATCTTCAAAAAAAAGAAGCTGCTTATAGAAAAATTTTAGTTATTGCAGAAGATGATGGAAGTATTAGACCAAAATCATTAGAAGAACTTTTTCAAGGCGTTAGAGAAATTCACTTTAAGAGTTATTTGTATTATCTCTATTTTAGTATTGGAAGATTAGCTTATCTACAAGCTAATGTACTTGCAGCGTATATATTTTTAGCACCAGCAATTGTTGCAGGTGTCATGACACTAGGAGTTATGCAACAAATTATAAGAGCTTTTGGAAGAGTAGAAGGTTCACTACAATATTTATTCAGAGCATGGCCTACAATTATAGAACTTGCTAGTGTCTATAAAAGATTAAGAGAATTTGAGAATAAAATAGAAAAAAACATTCAGGATGAAAAAACTGGTATAGTACGTTAGTGATTTTTCTAGCGTTTATTATTATTCCAATAATAGAAATAAGCATTTTTATAACAATTGGTTCCAATATTGGAATTTTAAATACTATCGCAATCATACTAACTACTGCTTTAGTTGGAATATTTCTTGTTCGAAGACAAGGAATAAAATTATTATTTGATGCACAACGAAATTTATCACAAGGAGTAATGCCTACTGAAGAAATAAAGGGGGGTATTTTCTTGTTAATTTCGGGATTACTATTAATTACTCCTGGTTTCTTTACTGATTGTATTGGTTTTGCTGTCTTCTTAAAACCTGTTCAAAATTTAATTGCTAATCAAGCCAAAAAATATTTTAACTCACGTATTCGCTATTAGCGGGTCAATTTTTTTTATTAATTCTTTTAATATTAATACTAGTTTTTGATTTGCAGGATCTTCAATTTTTTTAAGTGGAGGTAAAACAATATTCCAATCAGGAATATTATCAACAATTGAAAAATATGCTTTCATTAAACTTATTGGTTCATGCGAAGTAATAACTTGACGAATTTGCTGCAGTAGATTTTGTAAATCGGCAAAATTTTTAATGCTACTCTCATTTTTATGATTTTTTAATATGAAGCTCAGTAATTTACCACATACATTAGTACAAGCTGTAATTGCTCCTGCCCCTCCTCGCTTACATATATTTAATGCTAAACTATCATGACCACAAAATACGGCAAAATCATTAAAATATTTTATAACTTTCATCATTCTATCACTGTCCCCGCTTGAGTCCTTTAATCCCACGACGTTATTCGGATAAAGTTTTAATAAAATTTCAATCATCTTAAAATCAATTGATACGTAAGAATTTTGAGGGATATGATACAAAACATATTGTAAATCACTCTCACCTACTCTTTCAATAATATTGCGATAATAATTTATGACACCTTCATTTGTAACATTCTTATAATAAAAGGGAGGAAGTAAAAGAACAGCTCTTACTTTGTGACTAGCAGCATGTTTAGTCATATCAATTGCTTCATTCAAAGATGAAGATCCTGTTCCAGGCATAAGAATTTTAGGATCGATACGATTTGATACTAAAAAATCTAGATGATCTTTTTTTTCTTGAACGGAAAAACTATTTGCTTCTCCAGTAGTACCAAATATTGCAAGACCATCATGACCTTGTCTCATTAAATATTGGCAATGACGAAGATAGAGATCTTTGTTAATTGATAAATCATTTTTTACAGGTGTTAGTGCGGCGCTAAAAACCCCAGATATTTTATGCATAAAAATACAATAAGATAAATCCTAGTAAAACTCTATAAATAATAAAAATATTAAAGGTTGAACTTTGTATTATTCGCATCATGATGTTAATTGATACTAGAGCAGTAATACACGCAACGATTGCTGCAAATAAAGATTGGTATAAATTAATATTAATCTCAGAACTACTTATAAAGTCTAAACTTGTTAAAACTAAAGATGCTAAAATAATGGGAATAGATAAAAGCATAGAAAAAATTGCTGCAGATGATCTATTAAATCCTAAAAAACGTGCTCCAGTAATTGTAACACCTGCTCTACTTGCCCCAGGTATAAAAGCTAAAACTTGAAACATACCTATAATAAAGGCCTGCACATAACTCATATCCTTCCAAGAAGATATTTTCATTTTAAAATGATCTGCTACAAATAATAGAGCAGCAAAAACAACACTTGTGACTGCAACAACTTTGATATCTCGAAAATATAATTGAACAAAATCAAAAATAAAAAAACCAACTATAACCGCAGGTATTGTTGCAATAATAATTTTAATTAAATTATCATTTTTATTAACCTGAAAAGAAAAAAAACTTTTAGCTAGTGCTATTATATGTGATCTGAGATAAATTATAACTGCTAATAATGTTCCAACATGAACGGCAACATCAGTAAAAAGACCTTGATCTTGCCAACTGGTTAATTGTGATACAAGAACTAAATGCCCAGAAGAACTGATTGGCAAAAATTCAGTAAATCCTTGGACAATACCAATAATAAAATATTGAAGTTCAAACATTAACCAAAGATTATTTTGCTCAATTCTTTACCACTTGGAAGGGGCTCAGCATTTTTATTAGAAAAATATTTCTCCATAAAATTTAAATAAACATTGTAATCTTTTAAAATTTGCATTTTTTGAGCTTTATTTTCATCATCACTTTCTTCCATTTTAACTAATTCCGTATCAGTTTGAGACATTGCTTCTGGTATCGTTGTAAAAGGTCTTTCTTGATTAATAACTAACCTTTCATGTAACTCTCGGTGAACCATTTTAAAATCTTCTTTTGATAGAGTTTTTGGACTTTCATCAAATATAAGTCTTTTTAAAATAAAGTTTGCTCTTGGCTCTTTAATTGAAAGAGCAATTTTATATTTTTCATTCCAGTCATTCTGTTCATGAAATTTTGCTATTTCCGTTGATTGTTTAAAATCAAGAAAGGCATTTGCTGCACTTTCAGGAAATACATTATCTTGCGATTTTTCATCTTCTTTTTCAATACGTCTATCAATTTCCATAAGTTTAAACTTGTCTGCTAAATCTTTATTTTTGAATACTATTTTAGCTCTTTCATTTAGTACATCAGAACCAATCTCATCGTATGGCTCATAATTAGAAGCAATTTTACCTGGCAGAATAATTGGATGCTGATTGGTAATTACGTATCTATTTTTTCTTTTGATCAGTTTTTTAAATTCCTCAGAATTAGCTTCTAGTAATGGTGTCGGATCATGAGCTAAATCAATTGTGTGAAACCAACCATTGTATTGAGATTCACATACCATCGACAATGCTTGAAGTTTAATTCTTCCTCCAAAACTCGTCATAAAACAAAAACCTTTATTTTTATTTATATATTCAATGGCATCTTCTTTACTCATTGTCATTTGAAGCTGATTCCAATTAGTTGTGTCTGCTTCGTTAATATATTTTGTCAGAGCAATTGATGTCTTAACATCTGAAAATGCATCGTGAGCAAATTCAACAGGCAAGTTGTTCATCTCTGCAATTTTTTCTAATTTAAAACTAGGATTACCTCTTTCTGTTAAAGGTGTTTTTATACTTGATGGGTTGATGGCATATAAACCTCTCGCTAAATTTAATGTATCGCCCCTACTCTTTCTTGTTACATAAGGATAAAACATATGACTAAACAAATTGTATTCGAGAACTGATTCATCAAACTCTATTATGTTGTGTCCTATAAAAGTAGAACTTGGATCATCTTTTTTCCATTCATCAAAAGTTTCATTAATTTTTTTCATTAATTCGTAAGATGATTGAGGGGCATCAAGTGCCTCTCTCATACCTTTAAGTGTTGTTATTAATGCACCAGGTTGAGAAATCACTGATGTTCGAGGTCTGCAGAACTCATTCATATTTTGATTTGTTTGATTAAACTTGGAGTCAGTAACTATTGCAGCAATTTGCATTATCTGCTCCCATTTTGGAGTAGTACCAAAAGCAGTTGGATATTCTTTCTTACCTCTTCCTGATGTTTCTAAATCGTAAAATATATATTTTGACACTGATAAATAACCTTATTGGTATTTATAGACTATTAATTATCTCTTTTGGACCAATAAAAATGATAGAAAAGAGTAGCTGCAATAGCGACAAAAAGAGAGATAAAAGCTACATAAATTATAGTTGCGATTGCCCAGTAAGCTACAGCTATTAAAAGACCAATAGCTGTTATCCCAGCCCAAAAATAGATCAGTCTTTCTAAAAATAATTGCATATTGATTCTATTATACAATAATTATAGAAGTTTATCAATTTCCTCTCTAGAAGGCATGGAATTTGCTGTTCCAATTTTCGTCGTTGATAAACCAGCTGTTGCACTGGCAAATTTAAGCGCATCTTTAATATTTTGACCTTCGGTAAGTGCCGCAGCAAAACCAGCGTTAAATGCATCGCCAGCACCAGTAGTATCAACTACTGGATTTGAAAGATTAGCTATAGGTAAAGAAAATTTTTCATCATTGTTGGCAAAAAAAGCTCCTTTTTCTCCAAGAGTAATAACGACATTTTTAATTCCTTTTTCTAATAATTGAATTGCAGCTTTTTCAGCATCCTCATGAGTTTCAACATTGTGATCAACATAAAAACTTGCTTCTGTTTCATTTGGTGTAAAATAATCAATCATAGAAAATAAAGATTCATCTATTTCAGCAGCTGGAGCAGGATTTAAAATTGTTTTTACATTTAAACTATGTGCTTTTTTTAATGCATAGGTAACAACATCCTTTGGTGCCTCTAGTTGTGTAAGAAATATACTTGAGTTTTTAATTGCCTCTTCTGCTTTATCTATATCTTCAATAGTAATTGCACCTGCTGCACCTGGAAAAACATTAATAGCATTAGCTCCAGTTCCTTCATTTACAAGTATGCCTGCAGCACCAGTCGAATGATCTTTTGAAATAATTACATTACTATAATCAACACCAGAATTTTCATAAATCTCTGTTGCCATAGAGCCAAATTGATCATCACCAATCTTTGAAATAAAAAAAGTTTTTGCACCAGCCTTAGCTGCAGCTACAGCTTGGTTTGATCCTTTGCCACCAGGACCAATAACAAAATTTTTACCAAGAATAGTTTCTCCCTCAACAGGAATTTTTTCTCCAAAAAAAACGAGATCAGCAACAAAAATACCAAGAATACTAATCGACATAATTATTTATCGATTATCCAAACAGTTCCATCTGGTTTAATAACACCTTTTGTTAAAATAAAATTACAGTAAGGTCGTCTTTCACTTGTTGTAATATATGCATAGGTTGATCTTGATTGCTTATAAAATTCTTGTCTTTCGTATGAACCTATTTTCCAATGATCTCCTGATACTTCCTTAATTGCATCAATTACTTCTTTATTAGCATCATTAATTTCATCTGGTTGATTATCAACTTCCATTCGGTGAACAGCTGAGTCTACGAAACTATCCAATGGAAAAACAGATAAAACAGCTCTCATAACAGTTGTCATATCAAGGCCGTCTAATCGGTGAACTCTATTGTGGTTCGAATGAGCAGGATAATTAATATCGGATATAACGAGTCTATCACCATGACCCATTTCACGTAATGTTTTTAATATATCAGGACTTAAAATAGGATCGACGTTAATTAACATATTTTTAGTATATCACTCTCCGTATGGGATCCAAATATTTTTTACTTGTGTACTTTGATATAAAAACTCTTCTAAGAAATCTTCTTCTTTCGAAGACCAATCAAGATTTTTTGATTGTGGACACCAACTTCTTTTCAAATTTGATGTTGTACTTTGAATAACTTTTAAACGCTCATTATTATTTTCACTAAAATACCAAATACCATCGATATTTTCATGTTCTGCTAAGATTTTATTCAAACTATTTTGTTTAGTTGTAAGGATGTTAATATAACCAGCTGGAACATCAGAGGTTTCAAGTAGTTGATATAATTCTGTTGCTAAAAGAGACGTATTTTGACCTGGAACAATAATACTAGCATTTCCTGCTGCAAAATTTGATCCTAATGTAGTTATTAAACTTAATAGTGGATAATCATCATTTAAAATATTTGCAACAACACCTATCGGTTCTTTAACAGCTAGTGTTAAACCTCTTATAGGAGGATTATGTATAGAGCCTTCAAACTTATCAGCCATAGCACCATAATAAAATAATCTTTCAATTGATTGATCAAATTCTTTTTCGGCATCTTTTTGTGAAATACCAATTAGAGATGATAGTAAACTAGAAAAGGTATTTTTTCGGTCTTGTAAATTTTCAGCTAAGTAATAAAGAATTTGAGCTCTATTAAAGTTTGTGGAGGATTTGCTAACTGCTTTCGAAGCAACCTCGACTGTATCTCTTACATCTTTGCGATTTGCGTTTGGAACATCACAAATAAAATTATTATGAGCATCATAAGAAGAAAAGGAATAACCACTATCAGGTCTTTTTTGTTTACCTCCAATATACAATTTTGGAGTTCTATCTATAGAATTAGATGATTGACCTTTAGATGATTTTTTTCCTCTTTTTAACTTATTAAGTGGAAGTGGTAATTTTGAATATGCTCTAATACCTTCTGAACCACCTTCTCTTCCAAAACCACTTTCTTTGTATCCTCCAAAACCACACGCAGCATCAAATAAGTTTGTAGAATTTATCCAAATGACTCCAGCTTTTACTTTTGGAGCAATATCTAAAGCTAAGTTAATATTTTCAGACCAAATACTTGCCGCAAGTCCGTATGGAGTATTATTTGCAATGGATACAGCTTCACTAGGTGTTCTAAATGTCATTGTTGTTAAAACTGGTCCAAATATTTCTACTTGAGCAATAAAAGATGACGGTGTTACATTTGTAAATAAAGATGGAGGATAAAATAAACCATTTGTTGGACATGACCATGAAGGTTGCCATAATTTATTTCCATCCTTTTGTGCTTTATTTACTAAAGAATTAATTTTTTTAAGTTGTACTGGTGCAACTATAGCGCCAATATCAATAGACTTATCTAATGGATCACCAACACGAAGTTTTTCCATTCTTTTCTTAAGTTTTTGGATAAATTTTTTCTCAATACTTTCTTGTACTAAGAGTCTTGATCCAGCACAACATACTTGACCTTGGTTAAACCAAATCGCATCAACAACACCTTCTACTGCGCTATCTAAATCAGCATCTTCAAAAACAATAAAAGGTGATTTACCTCCAAGTTCCATTGTCATTTTTTTATCTGGATTAGTATTTGTTTGAATTATTTTCTTTCCAACTTCAGTTGATCCAGTAAAGGCAATTTTTTTAATATCTTTATGTGATGTTATATGTTCACCAGTAGAACCATCTCCCGTAATAATATTAATTACACCTTGTGGAATTTTAGCTTTTTCACAAAGTTCAGCAAAATAAAGCGCTGTTAAAGAAGTATATTCTGCAGGCTTTAAGACTACTGTATTTCCAAGAGCAATTGCAGGAGCAATTTTCCACGCTAACATTAATAATGGAAAGTTCCACGGTATAATTTGCCCAACAACACCAATAGAGTTATCAGAGTTGTTTGTATTCCTCGCAGCCCACCCGGCATGATAATAAAAATGTCTAGCAACAAGTGGAATATCTATATCTCTTGTTTCTCTTATAGGCTTACCATTATCAATGGTCTCTAAAACAGAAATAAACCTTGAATTTTTTTGTATGAGACGTGCAAGGGCATATAAATATTTTGATCGATCAAAAGATGAAAGTTTTGACCATTTGATATGAGCTTTTTTTGCAGCACTGACTGCAGCATTTACATCTTTTTTTGAAGCAACAGATAATGTCGCAATTTTTTTATTTGTGGAAGGATTTATTATATTTAATTTTTTTGAGCTAGACGATTTTACAAACTTTCCATTTATAAAAATATTATTTGGATTTTTTAAATTTTTTATCCAACTATTAACTTCTTTGCTGTCTTCTGGTGCTGGCCCATAAGATATATTTTGAAAATTTTTAATAACTTTATCCATATTATCCTATTGCAAGTTTCTCTTTATTTGCATACCTGCCACTAGTGTAGTGATAGAGTTGTCTTTCTATATCAATTAATAAACTAGAAGCACCAATTCGCAATAATTTAGGATTAACCCATTCAAATCCTAGCTCTTCAGCAACCAATATTAAAAACTCTAAGACAGATTTAGCCGTTGATATTCCTCCTGCAGGTTTAAAACCAATCTTTTTTCCAGTTTTTGTATAAAAATCTCTAATCATTCTCAACATGACAAGACTATTATTTAAGTTAGCATTTATACTTTCTTTTCCTGTTGATGTTTTAATAAAATCGGCACCAGCCATCATACAAACTAAAGATGCCTTTGCTACATTTCGAAGAGTCTCAAGATCACCAACACCAAGAATAGCTTTAATTTTTGTTTTACCTGCAGTTTCTTTAAAACTGCGAACCTCATCATATAATTTTTTCCAGTTATTTTGGAGAACATATCCTCTATTGATAACAATATCGATTTCATCAGCGCCATCTTTAATAGAGTCAGAAATTTCTTTTTTTCTAGTCGTGTAAGATGATAAACCTGCAGGAAAACCCGTGGATACTGCTGCAATTGGGATTTTGTTTTGAATTAGTTTTGTACAATCTTTTATTAGATGGTGATAGACACACACAGCTCCTACTCTTACTGCATTATTTTCTAGTCCTAAATCCTGAAGAATATAATCATCAATGGGATTAAGAGCTTTATTACAAAGTCTTTCAACTTTTCCAAAAGTGTCGTCACCACTTAGTGTAGTAAGATCAATTAAAGTAATAGCTTTTAACAACCAAGCAACTTGAAATTCCTTTTTTACAGTTCTTCTTTTAGTTAAGGTAGATGTTCGACGCTCTACAGCACTTAAATTAATTTGTGTATTGTTCACCCAGCTTGTATCTAAGTTATAAAATATTTTCTTTGTCATCGAATTAAATTTTTTCTTCTGTTATTGGTCTACTCAGTAAATTACTTAGTTCTTCTTTTAAATCATGTTGCTTATAAAGTATATTGTATACAGACTCCATAATTGGCATATCAATATTTTTTTTTTGTGAAATATTATAGACTGCTTTAACTGTATAATAACCCTCTGTTACTTCTTGCGATTTTAAAAGATCTAAAAAATTATCATATTTTGAAGAAGCTAATTTAATACCAAACTGTGTATTACGAGAATTTTTAGAGCTACATGTTAAAATGAGATCACCAAGCCCAGATAAACCAAATAATGTATTTTTATCAGCTTTAAATTTTTTTGCGTATCGTGCCATTTCTGCAAAAGATCTTGAAATGAGTGCGCTTTTAGCATTTTCGCCTAAGTTTAAACCTTCTGCAATGCCTGCAGCTATTGCATAAATATTCTTTAACGCACCACCTATTTGCGTTCCGATTAAATCATTTGAATAATAAATTCTAAACTCTTTGTTAGGTATAAGTTTAGAAATATTCTCAAAATCTTTTTTATCTTTTGTTGCAAGCGTTACTGCAGTTGGTAAACTTTGAGATACTTCATTTGAAAAAGATGGGCCTGATAAAATACTAATTGATTTAAAAGGCATCATTTCTTGAAATACATCTGTTAAAAATTTTGAGGACGATATTTCAATCCCTTTAGAACATATAACAATATGATGATTTTTATTATGTAATGATGAATCCTTAATTACCTCCCTAATGTTTTGTGCTGGTAAAGTTATAAATAAAAATTTAACATTTCTAATTTCTTTTAAAGAGGTAGTAGCAGTAACATTTTCATTAAATGAACTGTATTTTAATTTTGGATTAATTTTATGTTCATTTATTGATTTAACAATTTTTTCATCTCGAGCATAAATGATAACTTTATTATTACTTAATACTCGGGCAAGTGCACTCCCCCAAACTCCTCCGCCTAAAATTCCAATTGTCATACGTTTGATCTTTATCCGGTGAGGCAAATGAAGTCAATTTATGGTTTTTGGCTAAAATCTTAGGTATTTTTATGAAAAAACTGCATGATTGATTTTTGGAACTAGTATATGAGGTACCGTATATAAAAAGTATACTTTTTTGGAGGAAATATGAAAAAATTACTTCTAGCTGTTATTGTAAGTTTGTCGACTGTAACGACTGCTGCATTAGCAGAAATTAAAGTAGGAATTATTCTTGGTTTTACAGGACCAATTGAATCTTTAACTCCTGCTATGAGAGATGGTGCTAGAATGGCATTTGATGAAGCATCAAACTCTGGAAATCTTTTAGGTGGTGAATCAATTACTATCTTAGAAGCTGACTCAACTTGTGTAGACTCTGCTGCTGCAACTGCTGCTGCTGAGGATCTAGTTGCACAAGGTGTAACTGCTATTATGGGTGCTGACTGTTCAGGTGTAACAGGTGCGATTAATGCAAACGTTGCAGTACCAAATGGTATCTTAATGGTATCTCCATCTGCAACTTCACCAGGTTTAAGTAAAGTTCCTGATAATGGAACTTTTTGGCGTACTGCTCCATCTGATGCAAAAGGTGGTCAAGTATTAGCTAAACTTGCTTTAAGCAGAGGAATTGAAAGTATAGCTGTAACGTATACTAACAATGACTACGGAAAAGGTTTAGCTGAAGTATTTGAAGCTTCATTTGCTCGTGGTGGCGGAACTATTACAGCATCTGCTGCACACGAAGATGGTAAAGCAGATTATTCATCAGAAGTTGGTGTTCTTGCATCAGCTGGTGGAGACGCACTACTAGTAATTGGTTATATCGATGATGGTGGAAAAGGAATGATCGAAGCATCTTTAGATTCAGGTGCATTTGACACTTTTGTTCTTTCTGATGGTATGATTGGTCAATCAATTGTAGATAATATCGGTGCTGATCTTGAAGGATCATTTGGTTCTATGCCAGGTGCAATTTCAAAAGGTTCAGCTAAGTTCGGAGAACTAGCAGCTGCAAATGGCATGGATGGAAGTGCTCCATATGTTGGAGAGTCTTATGATGCTGCAGCAATTATTGCTCTTGCAATTCAAGCTGGTGGATCTGCTGATAAGCAATCAATCCTAAACAATATTGCTAAAGTATCTAACGCTCCAGGTATTGTAATTAACCCTGGTCAATTATCATACGGCTTACAAATGTTAGCTGCTGGTAAAGATATTGATTACCAAGGTGCAACAGACGTAGAATTTAATGCGTTTGGTGATGCCGCTGGTGCGTTTAAAGAGTTAGAAGTTAGTGGTGGCGAATTCGTTACTGTTGGCGCTCTTTAATACTTAAAAATTATTTTAATTTAACCCCAGCTTTTAGCTGGGGTTTTTTTATGAGTGCCTTACTTTCTCTGGTATAATTCCTTTAGGTCTATAGCGTAAAATTAATAATAAAATTAAACCCATAAATAAGTATCTAAAGTAAGGAACGCTATCTAGTAAATGTAATTTTAAAGCATTAGTTGGCTCTAAACCTACTGTAAGTTGATTAATAATAAATGTTGTAAGTGGTGCTGCTTCAATCCAAGAAAACCATATGACAAAACCACCAAATATAGCACCTAAATTATTTCCACTACCGCCTACAATAACCATAATCCAAATAATAAAAGTGAAACGAAGTGGTCGATATCCTGAAGGAGTAAATAATCCATCCAAAGTAACAAGCATTGCACCCGCAACACCTACAATTGCAGCTCCTATTACAAAAATAATTAAATGTTGTTTTACAACATCTTTACCCATTGCATTTGCAGCAGTTTCATTATCTCTTATAGCTCTCATCATCCTTCCCCATGGAGATAATTGAGCTTTGTTTGCAAAATAGAAAATTATCAACATAACAATCAGAAATAAAATAGCGTAAGATAATTTTACAAATATTCCTGAACCATCAATTATAAGATTGTTTAATACTTGTTGTCTATCACTTACATCAATAATGTTATTTAACTTTGATGAATTAAGATATGTAACTAAATTTATAAACCAATCTGCGTTTTGTAAATCAATTTCATAAGGAACTGGTCTCTTTAAACCAATTACATTTTTTACCCCTCTAGATAACCATTCTTCATGTTTTAAAACACTAACAACTATTTCTGAAATTCCTAGAGTTACAATTGCCAAATAATCAGATCGTAATCCAAGAGCTACTTTACCAATTACAAATGCAACACCTGCAGCAAATAAACCTCCTACTATCCAAGAGAAAATTATTGGTAATCCAAGGCCACCTAAAAACCCTGCTATTGCAGGATTAACATCTTCAATATTATGTGTAGCATTTAAATAAAAATGTCTGATAATTAAAATACCAAAAAAAATTATAAGAGAATTTAAAACATACCTATTTCTTTTTTGGATTACTGTTTTATTAATATACATTACAGCAATGACCAATACGACAAGTAAAGCAAAACTAATACCTAACCCTCTACCTCCAACCTGCCATGACTCAGCAATTGGAGGGTAAGAAACAAGAACTGCAGCTAATCCACCCATGGCAAGAAAACCCATTACACCAAAATTAATTACTCCTGCATAACCCCAAGAAATATTAACTCCCATTGTCATTATTGCTGAAATAATGCACATATTTAAAATTACTAAACTTACTGACCATCCTTGAATAAAGCCTACAAAAATAAATAAAGAGATCATGATTGTGATAGCTAACCATTCATATCTTTCAAACTTCATCATAAGACTTTTCCTTTAAATATTCCAGATGGTCTAATCAATAAAACGATAACTAAAATTGAAAATGATACAGCAAATTTATAATCTGTTGAAAGTAATTGTACTAGACCTGTTGGCTCTATAGAACTTGGAAGTAGATAGACAAAAAATTTCTTATAAGCATACGTTACCATAATTTCTGAAAAAGCGATGACATAACCACCTACTACAGCTCCAAAGGGACTACCAATTCCTCCAACAATTGCTGATGCAAATATTGGCAAGACTAAATTGAGATAAATAATTGGCTTATAACTTTTATCTAAACCATAAAGTGTTCCCGCAACACAAGCTAAGACACCTACAATAATCCAAGTAGTAAAAACTACTCTATCAGGATTAATACCAGACAATAATGCTAAATCTTCATTATCAGAAAATGCTCTCATTGATTTTCCAGTTTTTGTTTTTTGCAAAAACCAGAAAGTAAAAGTTAAAAGCAAAATTGTAATTAATATTGTAATAACTTGAGAAGATTTTAATGCTAATCCTTCATTTAAACCTGTCATTACTTTAAACTGTTTGGCTTTCATTATAAATTTCTGTCCATCAGAAAATTTTATAGTTTCTGTTCCAATTATAATTCTTATTATTGCATTTATTACGAACATAACCCCTATTGAAACCATTGCTAAAACAACAGGAACACTTTTTTGATATCTGTAATATTGAAAAACAAATTTATCAGAAATAATACATAAGATAATTGTTGCTATTATTCCTACAGGTAAAGCTAACAAGGCAGTTGGCAGAATTCCTAAACCAATATTTTGTGATTGAAAAAACCACGTAAATAAAATTGTTATCATCGCTCCAAATGACATAATTTCACCGTGTGCAAAATTTGCAAAACGAAGTATGGCATACACGAATGTAACTCCTAGTGCTCCGAGTGCAAGTTGAGAGCCATAAGAAATGCCTGGAATGATAATAAAATTTAGAAGTACAATTATAGAATTTAGAAAATCAATCATTTTAACCTCCTAAAAAAGACTTTCTAACTTCTGGATTATTCAATAGTTCTTCACCTGAACCTTCTCTACTATTTTTTCCATTTACTAATACGTATCCTCTATCAGCAATACCAAGTGCTTGTTTTGCATTTTGTTCAACCATTAGTATACCTACACCTGTTTTACGAACTTCTATGATTCTTGAAAATAACTCATCCATTACTATTGGTGATACCCCTGCAGTCGGTTCATCTAACATTAAAATTTTAGGTTTAGTCATAAGTGCTCTTCCAAAAGCCACTTGTTGTCTTTGACCTCCAGATAATTCTCCTGCACTTTGATTTCTTTTTTCTTTTAAAATAGGAAAAAGGTCATAAACATCATTAATAGTATGAATAATGTCATCCTCTCTTAAAAACCCTCCCATTTCTAAATTTTCTTCTACTGTCATACCAGTAAACACATTGTTTGTTTGAGGAACAAATGCCAATCCTAAATTAATTCTGTTTTGAGGTAGCATTGAAGAAATTTCCTTATTTGAATATTCTACTGAACCTGAAGTTAAAGTTAACATGCCTAGCAACGCTTTCATTGCTGTTGATTTCCCTGCTCCATTTGGACCAACAATGACAACAATTTCACCCTCGTTAACTTCTAGATTAATATCTTTAATTATATCAACCCCTCCATATCCAGCTGTTAAATTTTTACCAATTAAATTATTCATAGAATTCTAATTTTTATTAATACCTTTTCCTAAATAAGCTTCTATAACTGTATCGTTATTTTTAACTTCATTAAAATTTCCTTTAAATAAAACTGAACCTTCCGCCATAACAATGACTG
>OCVP010000741.1_pt1 | contig 14548 bp, 13 predicted proteins | sample 1539171 | NCBI WGS metagenome assembly OCVP01 (sample SAMEA51879418, study PRJEB22527) | metagenome
AAAAAAAAAAAAGGGAAAATAATAAGAAGGAAATGAAGCAATTAAAAAATTAAAAAATCTTACAGCTATTTATAAAGCAGTAAAAAAAAAAAAAAGAATTTACTTACCTTTAAAGACAAAAATCAAAAACAAAAAATCAAAATTATTGTCTGAATTAAAAAATTAAAATATATAAAATTATGATCAAATTTGCAGATTTAAACTTTCAAATAAAAAAAATAAAAAAAGATATTTTTAAATCAATAAATTTAACTATAAACGAGTCTGCTTTTGTGGGTGGTGAAAATGTAAAAAAATTTGAGAATAAATTTAAAAAAATTCAAGGTTCTAATTTCTGCTTGGGTGTTGCAAATGGTACTGATGCTTTAGAAATTGCTATAGAATCTTTAAATTTAAAAAAAAACTCCGAAGTTTTGGTGCCTGTAAATACTTGGATATCAACTGCTGAAGCAGTGATTAGAAATAATTTAAAAGTGAAATTTGTGGATATTGATGAAAATTCTTATCTAATATCCATAAAAGATATTAAAAAAAAAATTAGCAAAAATACTTCTGCAATAATACCAGTGCATCTATATGGACAACCTTGTGATATGGATGAAATTTGTAAGATTGCTAAGCAACATAAATTAAAAATCATAGAAGACTGTGCTCAAGCACATTTGGCAGAATATAATTCAAAAAAGGTTGGATGTTTTGGAGATATTTCATGTTTCAGTTTTTTCCCTGGTAAGAATCTTGGTGCAATGGGGGATGGTGGAGCCATAGTTACTAATTCTCAAAAATTATACAAAAAGTGCAAAATGATTGCCAACCACGGAGGTTTAAAAAAAAATTCACATCTATTGATTGGACGAAATAGCAGATTAGATAATTTGCAAGCAGGTATTCTAAATATTAAAATAAGAGAATTAAGTAATTGGACAAATCAAAGAATTAAAAATGCAAATTTGTATAAGAAATACTTAAAATCAAATCCATTTGTTATTTTACCAATGAAAGAAAAGAAAAATACAAAACACGTTTACCATTTATTTGTAATTAAAGTAAATAATAGAAAAAAATTAATTGAATTTTTAAACAAAAATAAAGTTCAAACAAATATTCATTATCCAAAAATATTAAGTGATGTTCCAGCATTTAACAAAAGACACAAACAAAGCTTAGTTCCATATGCAAAAAAAAATTCTAAAAAGATACTAAGTTTACCAATAGGAGAACATTTGTCTCATTTTCAAATAAAAAAAATATCTAGATTAATTAATAAATTTTATAAAAATTAGAGTGAGCAGAATATTAATTATTACTGGTCAATTTGTGCCTTACACAAAATCCTTAGGTGGAATTTTAAGAGTTCACTCTTTTTTAAATTCTTTAAAAAAAAAACATGAACTATATTTATTAGTTAGTAAATCTTTCAAAAATAAGAGATATGGATATTTGGGTCTCAATAGAAATAAATTAAAAGGAATAAATATATTTTATTTAAATAATGATACATTAAAATTAACTTCATCTTTTTTTAATTTTGGATTTCTTAGAAATATTTTTTACCTATTTGGATTAGATTACGCTTTTAATAACAATGATAAATATAGTGACAAAAGTCTAGAATTAATAAAAAAATATAAAATTAATTATATAATAATATCTTCACCTCCTTTTTCACTTTTTTATTTAGTTAAAAAATTTAAAGATAGGTTCAATAATATAAAAATTATATTAGATTACAGAGATGGTTGGACTACAAGAATCCAAGGTATACTAACTTATCCAATAAAAATATTGATACAAAATTTTATTGAAAAAAAAATATTAAGTTGTTCAGATTATGTTCTTACAGCTACATCGAGAATTAACCAAGCAGTAAAAGTTTTACAAAAAAAAAAATCAAAAATATTGCTCATTAGAAATGGATTTTTATACAAACCTGAGCAAAAAAAAAAAATCGAGAAAAACAAAAATAAAATTAAAATCGGTTATTTCGGTTTAATCTCTGAAGATGAACACAGTTATAGAAATATAAAAGTTGTTTACAATGCATTAAAAAATAACAAATTTTTACAAAATAAATTTATATTCGAATTTTATGGAAACAGTGAAATAAATAATATTAATATAAAAAATTTTAAATCTTTTAAATTTAAAAATAATCTCAATTATAGAAATGCGTTGTCTAAAATGACCCAAATGGATTACTTATTAATCATTCACACAGAAAGGTCTACTTCTAAAGAAATGGTCACATCCAAGTTTTATGACTATTTAGCTGCCAGAACTCCTATAATTAATATTTCATCAGGTGAAAATGAAGTTGGAAATATAATAAAAAAATTTAAATTAGGTAAAAACATTGATTATGAAAAAGAAAACTTAAATGAATTTTTTTTAAATCTAAAAAGAAAAAATGAAAAAATTAAATGGAAAAAAAATTTTAATTCTTTTTCTCGAGGATATCAAAATAAAAAACTAATAAAAATAATTAAATAATGAAAAAAAAAGTTAGCATTATTATACCAGTTTACAAAAATGTTCATTTTTTAAAAAAATCATTAAAATCTGCAGTTTTCCAAACATACAAAAATATCGAAATATTGATAATCAATGATGGAAACTCAATTTCAGATAGAAATCAAATATATAAAATTAGAAATAAATATAAAAAAAAAAATATTATAATTATTAATATTCCAAAAAATAAAGGTGTAAGTAACGCATTAAATGAAGGAATTAAAAGAAGTAAAGGTCACTATATCTCTTGGTTAAGTCATGATGACTTTTTTCATAAAGATAAAACTAAATTGCAGGTTAATTTTTTAAGAAAAAATAAAGCAAAAATATGCTCATGCGATTTTATTGAAATTAATAATATAAAAAAATATAAAATAGATAGAACTTTAGACAAAAATTATTACGATGATCAAATTCTATCAATTATATTAAACGATTCTTTACATGGTTGCAGTCTAATAATCGAAAAAACATGTTTCAAAGAATTTTTATTCAAAATTAAATATAAACATATACAAGATTATGACTTGTGGAACAGGATGAGTGAAAAATATTTTTTTACTCATTTGAGTAAAAAATTACTATTTTCAAACAAACATGTTTCACAAAGTTCGTACATAAAAAAAGATGAGAGCACAGTTGAAAAAATAAAATTTTATAAAAATTTGCTTCAAAGAAACTTGCTTTTTTATAATTTTAGTCAATTGACAAATGTAATAAAATTTATGTTAAGAAGTATCTTCATGTATAAATCTTTTAGTTTAGCTTTTATAGTTATAAAAAGGTTTATATTTTATAATTTTTATAATTATTTACGACTATACCTAAATAAAAATTAAAAATATTATTATGATATCTAATAATTTATTAAGAAAAAATATATTAAGAAATAATTTATTCTTTGAAAATTTAGTTATATTTTGTTTAATTTCTTTCTTTTTTTTTTGGGATATAAAATTTGATCTATATAAAAATATTTCTATTTCCGCTCGAGAACTTTTTTACTTACTTTTTATTTATTTGTTAATTGACCGAGAAAAAATAAATAAAAAACAATTTATAAAAATTATATTATTTTTTTTTATATTTACGGTTTATAATTTTCTTAGTTTTGGAATAAATCTCAATCATTTAAGTATTAAGCATAATATAATTGCACTTTTTTTTGTATTTGTAACATTTTCAGTTTGTTTTTTTTACAAAGAAAATATTATTAAATATTTACATTCTGCTTTTTTAATTTTTATATATTTATTTGCGTTATCTTTTATTTTAAGTGAAATTGTCTATTATACATCTGGCGAATTTCAACGCTATTGTGCATTATTATTCTTCAGGATTCAAAACGAAATTATTTTTAAAGAAGCATCTCATTTAGGCATGATATTAGTACCTTTTTATTATTACATTTTTAATGTTGATAAAATAGGGATAAAACAAAAATTATTTTTAATAATATTTTTATGTTTTCTTTATATTATATTTTACTCCGTCACATTATTATTTTCGGTTTTAGTCTGCTTTTTTTTAATGCTGATTTTGGATTATCGTTTCTTTTTGAAAAATAAAATATTTTCAATTTGTCAGTTATTAATCTTAGTAACTCCAATTTTTCAAAGTAATTGTGTATTTAAAGTAAGTCACGCACTTGATAATTTTGCTATAATGAATGACAGTAATCAACTTCAAAGAATCTCAGAAAGTATAGATTTGGACAATTTTACTACTGACATGGATATCGATAATATTAATTTTATAGTTAATGAAGAAACTTTAAATTTGGATACTAAACTATTAAAAATTCAAGACACTATTGATAAATTAAAGATCATAATTAGTGAAATGGATTTAAGAGATGATTTAAATAATAACGAGAAAGAAATATTAAAAAATTTAAAATTAGAGGCAATTAAAGTTAGAAAGTTACAAAAAATTTATATTAAAAAAAAATTAGCAAGCCAAATTAATTTATTATCCGCAATAGAAATGCGTAATTTGATAATAAAATACAGATTTGATTTACCAATTGACTATAATAGTAAAATTAACGACCATTCATCAGCAGTATTGATAAATGCATTAAACGTAGCCTATTTATCAATAAAAGAAAAACCATTTGGATGGGGATTAAACAATTATCAAACAGCTTTTAATAAATACATGCTTGAAAAAATCACTCCTCCCTTTCAAGAAATCTATTATATAAATTTTAATGATGCGTCTAATAATTCTATTAAGTTATTTGTAGAGTTTGGGATATTTTCATTACTTATTTTCATTAATCTATTATATTTTACATTTAATACCAAAATACCAATATCCCAGAGAATTTTGTTTGCTGGCATTATTTTTACACAGATGGCAAGAGCTGCTGGATATTTTAATGGCGGATTTTTGTTATGTCTTTTAATTACTTTTGTATTAAATTATCAAACATTTAGTAAAAATTATTATGAAAAAAATTAAATCAAAATCTAAAACACGCAATATAAAAATATATAAATTAAAATTAGGTAAAAATGTAACGATTTATAATCCTAGTAATCTATATAACTGCTTTATAGATGACAATTCATTTATTGGACCATTTGTTGAAATACAAGGTGATGTTAAAATAGGAAAAAATTGTAGAATTCAATCTCATTCTTTTATTTGTGAAAAAACAAGAATCGATGATGATTGCTTTATTTCACATGGTGTAGTGTTTGTTAATGATTTATTTAAAAATGGCAAAAGATCATATGGTGATAAAAAAAAATGGAAAGGAGCTAAAATAGGAAAAAAAGTGTTAATTGGATCTAATGCCACGATTTTACCAATAAAAATATGTAGTGGCGCTGTAATTGGTGCAGGGGCAGTTGTGACTAAGAATATAAAAACCAAAGGTATTTATGCTGGCAATCCAGCAAAATTATTAAAAAGAATTGATGGTTAAAAAATTTATTTAAACCAGAAACTTATAAATGAAGAGCAATGTTATAATTTATGCAATAGGAATATATAAAGGAGGTGGCCTCCAAGTCTTAAAAGAATTCATTAAATCAAATAAAAATTTTTATTATATATTTGATAGTAGACTAGATCCTATTCATTACAAAGCTGTTAAAAATTATAAAATTATTAAGCAAGGTTTAGCAAATATAATTCTTTTACAAAATGAATTAAAAAAATTAAAAAAAAACATCTTTTTTATCAATGGCTTACCTCCATTGTTAAAATTAGAAAGCAATACATTTGTGTTGTACCAGAATCTAAATATTTTTCCCCCAAAAAATCTTTTCAATTTATTAATATGGATTTTTTCCAGTGATTTTTTGAGATTCATATTTTTTAAAATAGGCAAGATAAATGTTCAGACTTGGTACGTCTTATCTGAGGTAGCCTATCAAGCACTCACTAAAAATTTAGGTTCTTATCAAAACATTATAAAATTATTTTTTTTTAAAATTTATAAAAAAAAAAAAAAAATATAAAAAATATTACGATTTTATTTATCCTGCTGACCTTAAAAGACATAAAAATCATGATAAGATTATTAATGCTTTAATTAATTTATCTAAGCAAAATATAAATCCATCTTTTTTATTTACACTAACCAATAAAGAGAAGAGAAAAATAAATTTCCTAGATCTAAAAAAAAAAATTAATATACATAATTTTGAAGACTTTAATAATAGGTTGAAATTTATAAAAAAATTGCAGGGTTCAAAATGCTTGTTTTTTCCATCAGAACAAGAAACAATTGGATTACCAATAATAGAAGGTTACAATAACAATCTTCTTGTAGCGACATCTAATAGAAATTACGCGAAACAATTCATTGAACCAGATGTTCTTTTCAATATTAACTCAACTAATTCAATTCAAAATTATATAAAGAATATTTACCAAAATAAAATTAAAAAAAAGAAAAATACAAAAATTAAAAATTTAGACTTTTTTTTAAAGAAAAAAGATTTTTTTCAAATATTAAATGACTAAATTAATTATATTTTCAAAACATTTTTACCCTGACAATTTTAAAATTAATGTTATTGCAAAAGAATTAGTAAAACAAGGTTATGATATAAATGTTCTAACATCAAACCCTCATTACAATTATAAAAATTCTAATAGATATAAAAATAATTTTTTTTTAAATAAAAAAATTTGGAATGGTGTTAAGATCTTTTATTTACCAGTTTATAAAAAAAAAAATTTTAGTTTCATAAATATATTTTTGAATTATTTAAGTCACTTTTTCAGCTGCTTATTTTATTGCCACTTTCTGGCAAAAAAAAAATATGACTTAATTTTTGTTTTTGGCACATCACCAATTTTTCAATCCATTCCAGCAATATATTTTTCATTCTTAATAAAAAAACCTATAATTTTATGGATCCAAGATTTGTGGCCAGAGTCATTGAAAGATACAGGATATGTTAAAAATAGATATATACTGTTCGTAATAAAATTTTTTGTTAAAATAAATTATTTATTGTCAGATTTACTATTAGTACAGTCTAATAATTTTAAAAATAAAATTAAAAATGACTTCAAAATAAATAAAAAAATAATAACCCATTATAATTTATCTGAATTGAAATTTCAGAAATTTAAAAAATCCAATAATAAAAAAACTATAGTCACATATGCAGGAAATTTCGGAAATGCTCAAGATTTTGAAACACTATTAAGAGTTTTAAAATTTACTGAAATAAAAAAAAATTTTAATTTTAAACTAATTGGAATTGGAAAAAAATTTGATTATTTAAAAAATTATATTTCAAAAAATAAATTAAATAAAAACATACATCTTTATAAATACATCAAAGGCGAAAAGTTAAATAGAATTCTTTTTAATTCTGATGCGCTATTTTTAACTTTAAATAGAGGTGAAGCTTTAGATAATACTATACCAGGTAAATTTCAAACTTATTTATCTTTTGGCAAGCCAATAATTTCAAATTCATTTGGAGCATCGAAAAATATAATATTAAATTCTGGTATTGGATTATCAAATAATCCTGGCGATTACAGAAAATTGTATAGTAACTTAATTAAGCTTAAAAAAATGTCATTATCTAAAAAAAAAAAAATATATATAAAAAGCAAAGAACTCTATATGAAACACTTTGAAATTAATAAAAATATAACTAATTTAGTTAGTATATTTAATAAGATAAAAAAAAATGATACTTAAACAAATTTTTTATAAACTTCCACATAGTATAAAAAATATAATCTCAAAATTAAGTGCTCAATTTTACAGTAATATTGAAAATGATTTTATTTTTAATAATGAAATTGGAAAAAATTATAAATTAACAATTAAAGATAAACAAAATATTGTAAAACGTTTGAAATTTTCTATTTCTAAAATTGACTCAGCGACTGATATTAATATCCACTTAATACTAATAAAAAAAATTTTAGAACTTGATCCTAGTAGCAAGGGATATATTGTTGAATGTGGCGTATTTAAAGGAGCGACAAGTATACCTTTATCTATTGGAGCAAAAATTACAGGGAGAAAACTAATTCTTTACGATTCGTTTGAAGGATTGCCATCAGGTGAGAAATCAATTCCAAGAAGATATTATCCTCATTTACAAGTAACAGGTTCATATAAAAAAGGAATGTATAAAGGATCAATTGATGAGGTGAAAAAAAACTTATTAATGTTTGGTAATCTTGAAGTATGTATATTAAGAAAAGGTTATTTTAATAAAGTTTTGCCCAGCCACAAAGAAAAAATCGATTTTTTGTTTTTAGACGTTGATTTGGTGAGCTCAACAAAAGATTGTATTTTAAATTTATGGAAATATTTAGTTGATGGTGGTTATTGTTTTTCTGATGACGCATGTGATTTAGATGTAGTGAAAGTTTGGTTTGATAATAATTGGTGGAAAAAAAATATAAATAGCAAGGCACCTGGTTATATTGGATCAGGATGTGGAGTACCAATATCGTTTTCATATTCTTCTTTGGGATATACAGTTAAGGATCCAAACATAAGAAAATATAAGAGTATTAGTTGGCTTATCAAAAATTAAAAGGTGCTTTATAAATTAATTATTTTTGTTTTCTTATAATAAAATTTAATTTATTGTAAAGTTTTGTCAGAGATTTCCATAAAATTATCTCTGATCCATATTTAATATGCGAAACGTTATCTGCTTTTAAATAATTTTCTAATTCTTTTTTTGCCCAATTCATTTTCTTTAAAAAATATTCTATGTCTTTTCTTTCTTCATCAATGTCTATATAGGGTGGTTCTTGAATTTTTTTTAAAGCATCAGACCTACTAATTTGCTCAGTTAAAATTAAATTACTGAGGTGTAATTTCCTTTTATCAATACCAAATTTTTTTGGTAAAATATAGCCTTGATAGAATCTAGTGAAAATATTTTCATAATGTTTGTAAGGGTATCTTTTAAAATTAAATTTTGTCTCCAATTCATTTATAGCTTTTTCTTTATGGTAGTTAAAATAGTCTGGAAATGAAATCCATTTGATATTCTTTATAAAAACAAATTTAATGTAATCAAATGTTCCAAAAAGAGGAAAAGTTTTAATTTTTTGATTTGAAAATTTTTTTGCTATTTGTTTAATATTTTTGGCATCATTTTTGAACCAAGACCATTCATTAGGGATTTTAAATCCCTCTGTTGAAGTATTCATTCCAGATAAGATATACTTTACCTTAAATTTATCTGCTATTTGATAGTTTGCAGCCATCATTGCATTATCGTATAATAATTCAATATCAACCACATTTGCTTTAAAAAAAGCTTTTTGTAAATTTTTATATTCTTCCCAATCTATTACATGTGTATATAAATCTACATTTAAAGATTTTACTAAATTTGAAATATTATTTTGTGCTAATTCACTATTCCAACCATTATCCATATGAACCGCTAATGGTTTGAGTCCTAGTTCTAATGCTCTAACCAAAACATAACAACTATCAACACCTCCTGATAAACCAACTATGCAATTATAATCTTTATTTTTCTGAGACAATCGAATCTTAGATATTAGTTGATCTAATTTTTTTTTTTTATCTTCTTCTTTAAAATTTAATTTTTTAAAATCATTACAAAAGTTACAATTACCATTGTTATCAAAAACTATCTCGCTTGCTGTGGTATCCATTATACATCTATTACACACTTGGTATCTTAAATTGCCTCTAATCATTTATGCTTTTTCTTTACCAGAAGTATAAGAAATTAAAACTGCTCTATGTGGACCATGATAAATAAAAAATGATCCCACACCTATTGCGTCAATCTTTTCACAATCTATACATTTTCTTATATTTTCAACTGAATTTATACCTCCATTGATAATCAAAGGTATTGGTATTTCAAAATTTATAAATTTTAATATATCTGTTTTAAATCCACAAAGTGTCCCTTCATTAAATACAAAGTTTAAAAGTATTTCACCAGATCCATGATCAATACATTTTTTTATATGGTCACTTATATCTAAATTAATTTTTTTTTTATTTATCCAATCATATAAATAAAAATTATTGAAAAAATCTCTATTAATATCAATTGAAGAAACAATACTTTGAGATCCAAATTTTTCACTTATCTCACTTACAAGATTTATATTTTTATAATTGTTTGAATTAATTACTAATTTTTCTATTCCCAATGAAAACAATTTTTCTGCTTGTTTTATATTTTTAATACCTCCCCCATAAGTTAAAGGCATATAACATTCACTAGCAAAATTTTTAATCAAATCATAATTAAGTTCTTTATCATTAGTAGATTTTTCTATATCAAGAACAATTATTTCATCAGCCTCTTTTTCATTAAATATTTTAATAATATTAATTGGATCACCTACGTAACTTAAATTTTTGTATTTTACAGATTTAACCATTTGATCATTTTTAATAAGCAATATTGGGATAATTCTTTTATCTAACATTTGTCTATAAAATTTCTTAAAATCTTTTGACCTTGTAGAAAACTTTTTTCTGGGTGAAATTGTACACCATAAATATTTTCATAATTTATAGATGATGGAAAGGTAATGTTATGTTTTGTATCACATAAAATAAACTCATCATTTATATTTTCTAAATAATACGAATGTGCAAAATAAAATCTATCTTTTGGTAAATTATTTAATAGGTTATTCGAATTTTTAATATTTATATTATTCCATCCCATATGAGGTACTTTAAATCCAGTTTTATTATCAAATTTAATTAGATTTCCTTTAATTAACCCCAATCCTTTTTGATTTCCTTCGTCGCTTTTTTCAAAAAAACTCTGCATTCCAACACAAATCCCAAGTATTTTATATTTATCTATAGAAACTAATTTTTTGATTTCATCATACAATTTTGTTTTTCTTAATGAGTCAATAAATGAGTCAAAACTTCCTACACCTGGTAGTATGATTTTTTTATAATCGTGGTTTATTTCAGTCGGTTCCTGAACTATAGTTGGCTTAACACCGATTGCATTTAGAGCATTTTTAACAGATCCAATATTACCAATCCCACATTTTATTAAATTTAACATTTATAAAACATTATTAATCGTATAAGAAAATATTACGAGTATAAAGTTATGAAATATGAGCAAATTAAAAAAAATTTATAAAAATAATCTGTTTCTAATCTGGATACTTTTTTTTGGGATTTTTTTAAGAGTTTATTATTTAATAAGAAAATCGGGTGATCTATTTGTTGCAAATTTAGGCGGTGATCCATGCTACCATTACAATGTTGCTTACAACATTACAAATGGCATAGGACCAAAAACGAGTTTTATTTTTTCATATTGGTTTTACCATCCTGAAATCCCGGCTTATACTGATTTATACGGACCTGGTTATGCATTATTTTTGAGCAATTTTTTGTATATTAATGATAATTTTTTCAATTTAAGAATAGCAAATCTCATTATTGGAATTTTATCAATACTAATTGCTTATTTTATAGGAAAAAAAATTCATTCCAAGACTCTTGGATTATTAAGTGCTTTTTTTATATCAATAAATTTTTTTCATATCGAAAATTCAACAGTGGTTATGAGAGAAATATTCACTTTACTTTTAACCCAGTTATTTTTTTTAATATTAATTTATTTAGATAAAAGAAAATTATTATTTTTTTCAATAGGTTTAACGATTGGATATATATCAATTACTACAGGAATATGGCCAATATATATTTTAATTTTAATTTTTTATTTTATTATCCAAAAAAATAAATTTTCATTCACATATATTCTCTCTTTTTTATTTGGTTTTATAATTACAAGTGGTCATTGGATTATTATAACAAAAAAATATTTTGGAAAAATTTATTATTCAAATTTAGATTATTATCCATATGTTTCAGGATGGAGTAAAATGATGGTAGATAGAGGGTTACCACAAATTGATAATTTTTGGAGCTCAATTAATTTAAATGAATATTTACTAAACCATTTTAATTGGTTAATACAAAATATTTACAAAGGTAGCTTAGTATTATCACCTACTTTTGTATTTTTTCTTTTTTTTTTATTAATTCCACTCTGTATTTATGGGGCATATAAATTAAAAAAAATTGGATTTATTTTAATATTTTTTTTAATAATCTACTTTTTTGGTTTATCTTTTGCGTCATATGGATTAGGTGGCAATCTATGGCCAAGACACTTCTTGCCATTGCAAGCATCAATCTCTTTGCTACTTGCCTCCGGTATAATTCCAATTATAAATTTTGTTAGTAAAAGAAATGAAAATTTTGTAAATAATAAAATAATATTTTCGTTAATTTTAATAGCTGTCTTTATCACGGTAACAGGTATTGAATACAAAACCTCTTACTGGGAAAAAGATGATAGCCATTTTTATAAATTTGGAAAAAAAATCCAAAAAAAAACAGATGAGAATAGTGTTATTATGTACTCAGTTGCTGTTCCCGACGTTTGGTGTGCCACAGGTAGAAAAGTTGTACATGATATAGCGCGCGGCGGACATAATACAAAGAACAGATTAAACGAAGAGATAGAGAAATATAAAGTATCACATATTTTTGTAGATATTTCAGGTGAAAATTACGAATACTCCTCTCAAAAAATAGAAAGTACTCTGCTAAATTATAAAAATACAAAATTAAAAAAAATTTTAGAAAATAAAGAAAAAGGCTATTTTTTTTATAAAATTTTGAAAAATATTAACTGATATGGAAATTATAAAGGATTTCATATTTTTTTTTTATAATTCTTTTTTTGATAATAATCCTAAAAACGATTTTTACATCGATCAATTAATCAAAAATTTAGATTATTTGTTCTTAATTATAATGAACAATTTAATTATGGTTGTAATTTTTATTATTATTATAATTTTACTTGTCTACTTAAATTTAAAAAAACTAACAGCCTATTATTCAATTTTATTTATTAATATATTTATATTTTATTTAATATTATTAATTTTTCCTATAAACATACCTTTTACAGACACTTATAATGAATTAAATTTATTATTTTCAAATAACATTAATAACTATTTACTGAATGTTAAGTATTCAGAAGGTTTTTTATTTTTTGTTTTTAGACTTTTACACATCTTAATATATAAGTTTTTTGATTTAAATTATTATATAATTATAAATATTAATTTCTTATTTTTTGTATTTTCTATTTTTTTAATAATCAAATATTTAGAAAAGTTAAATTTAAAAAATTATATAATCTTTTTTATTTTAATATACTTTAATGGTAAATGGTTTATTCATTTTTATGAACCTGTAAACATTGTTTGGACTTTTAATTTTTTTATAATATTGCTATTTTTATCTGCCCAGCAAATAAAAAATATTTTTTTAAGAAAAATATCTTTAATACTTTTATATGTATTCTCCGTCTTAAATTTTAAAGCTGGTATAGTTTTGTTTATTTATTCAGCTATATACGGAGTTATATGTAAAGATAAATTGAGAAATAAATTATTTTATATTATTTCACCTATAATTCTATTTTATCTAATAAATAATTTTGTCCCAGTTAATTCAATTGGTGAATTAAAAGAGACTAATTCTCTCAATATTGCATTAGAAAAATATTTATTTAGCAAAAATTATTTTACATTGATTTTTAACTTTTTTGCATTACATGCTTTAGTTTTTACCCCATTTATTTTTCCTCTAAAATATTTAGCAATAACCTCCGTATTAGTTCAATATATTTTTATAATAAAAAAAATATTTTCTAAAACTCATAAAAAATTAGATAGTATTAGAAATTTTTTATTAACAAATCCGTATATAGTAATTGGCGTTTTGGGATGTTTATTAATTAGTTTTTCAAGAGATGATTATAATCAGTCTAGGTATTTATCATTCTCAATTTTATTCCAACTTGGATTTTTAATATTCTTTATCAAGACCAATTTTTTTAATAAATTAAAAAATTTTATTATAAGAAAAATTGTAATCTCAATTTTTATTTTTTTATATTTATTAAATTTATTTATTCCTCATCAAGGAATATTATTTGCACTTGGAAAAAATTATATCTACAAGACTGTAATGGAATGCTTAATGCAAAATAAAAATAATAATATTTGTTTACCTGAAATGTTTTATTTAACATTTTATGATGTCAATAAAGAACATTATGTAAATTTTGAAAAAAGTATTTATATATTAAAAAAAAATAATCTCAGTATTTTCAATAAAGTAAAATAAATAGAAAATATAATCTAGTTTAAAATAGAGATTTAAGAAGATCTCACTTTCCTGATTTTAAATATTTCTTATACTTATTATAAATTTTTTTAATTTCTTTATGGTTCTTAAAAAATTTTTTTTTTTTTAAACTAGAATAATAAATCCCCTTTTTTAAACGACCAAAAATAATACTGAAAGGTGATACCGAAACAAATTCCTCAATAATTGAATTTGGTAATATTATAGAAAATGGTCCTATTATTGAAAATTTCCCGATCTTAATATTTCCTCTATATGATTTTGAGAATCTCTCTCTTTCTTTTTGGTTTAATGTTCCACCAGTCAATGCCGAAG
>OCVP010000746.1_pt1 | contig 14486 bp, 10 predicted proteins | sample 1539171 | NCBI WGS metagenome assembly OCVP01 (sample SAMEA51879418, study PRJEB22527) | metagenome
GACACCGTCTGTGCCTGGGGAACCCGCCTCCACATGAGTTCTGAAGCAAAGGGATTGACCACCATCGAACTGAAAACCAATTTCCTCTCCAGTGCCCGTGAGGGAGAAATCATTGCGACGGCAACACCTCTCCATATCGGTAAAAAGACACAGGTCTGGGATGCTGAAGTCCGCTCCGAACACACCGGACGGGTGATGGCTCATTTCCGTAATACCCAAATGATTCTTTATTGAAGATGGATGCCAGAAGAGAGAAAGGCTTGGGTATTCTTCATTCCTAATCTTTCTTCAGCACAAAAAAGGCATTCGGACCCCGGCATGCTGATTCCCGATGGATCTTGTTTCCGACAAAAGCCACGGTCCTGCCCCCTTTCAATTCTACAAATTCGAAAATCCAGTCTTCTGCCCGGTCACGAAATTCCCGTTGGATGACCTGTAACTGACGCATTCGATGGATCAGTTTGTAAAATGCCGCCGGATGCCAGGCGTCTTCCAGGGGACTGCCGTAAACGGCTTCAGCCCTGAACTCCGATAGCTGATTCAGTGCATTGGCACATTCATTGTTGGGAGGTTTGATTTCATTGGCCTTCAGGGAAGTTACCTCTTTTCCCTCCAAGAAAATCATGCCCATCAGGAGCAGGGAGAAAACGAATCTCATCATTCCTCTAAAAGGATCGGTTTGATTTCGAATTCGTTTCCTTCGATCTGAATCTGGTGAAACGAGGACTGCTGTCCGGGTTTCAGAAGTTGTGAGGAAGCCGCTGAATTGACCGAGACCAACTCAGTGTCATCTCCTCTGGGGCTGTTCAGGATCCAGTTCCGGTGGATGTGGCCATGAAGATAGAGACGGATTTGCGGATGTCCCAGTACCCATTCCCTGACTGCTTCCAGGTTGCTCAATTCATGGTGGGGATCGGGGTCCCAGGAATTTGGGAAACTGATCGGGTAATGGTTGACCAAAAGGAAAGGAGTCTCAGGATCCGACTCTTTGATCAGGGTTTCACTTTGCTCCAGAGTGGTTTGTTTGACCGTTCCGGACGCACTGTACCAGGGGGCCGGGTGACAACTGTCCCAGCCAATCAGTTTCCATCCGCAAGGCAGGTCCCGATGGTGAATCTCGTGTTCCCCAAAAAATTCTCGAAAATATTGATCAAAGGAATTCTTTCCTTCGGGATCTGGAACATAACGGTCATGGTTTCCGGGAACGATGGAGACCCGGTCTTTTTCCTGGAGCAAAGGCTCGAGTTCCCGGCGGGCCTCTTCAAATTCCTGCTCGAGCCCAAGTTGGGTCAGGTCTCCACTGATCACCAAGTGATCCCAATCCATGGTTGAAACTTTTTCGACCAAGTTCCGGTTTCTGGAAAGCGGATGCTGCTTGGCACGTTTTAAAAAAAGATTGGCGGCACCCAATCCGCGTTTGAAATTCCACTCTGACCAATGAAGCGGATAGGCGTTATAATGAAGATCCGATAGATGGACTAGTGTAAAACTCACGAATGCTTTTTTTCAGGGTTACAGTCAAATCTTGAAAAACGAGAAGACTTTTAATATTTTAGTAGATTAGGTTTTTTTGGTTTATCATAAGGAGGCATACATTTTCCCTCAGGAACGCACGTTTCATACCTTAGGTTCGTGGATGCATGGGCATTCCATCCTACCGTATTGAGGCGTTGTCCCAGAGAAATGAAGAAGTGGGGCAATCCTCAACCTTTATTCGGGTATCCATAGATGCCGAATAAACCAGATGCAAAAAACGCTAAGGATTTATTTCCGAGAGTGAAATGATCCAAAATGGTACAGGGCATCAAAACCGAATATTTTTAATCATCATTCTATAGGAGTCAAAGATGGAGAACCTTCCCATGATCAGCGCGTTGGTTGGCGTCGCGGGTGTGGTCTTTGCTGCAATTCTCGCGGGAGTTGTAAAAGGAGCGCCTGCGGGCAACGAAAAAATGCGCGAAATTGCGGATGCCATAAGCGAAGGTGCAATCGCGTATCTGAATCGTCAGTTAATCACCATGTCCATGACGGGAATCGTGATTTTCGTCATCATCTGGTTGAGCATCGATTTGAAAACCGGCGTCGGTTTTCTGGTGGGCGCGGTGGCCTCATTCATTGCGGGGTATGTTGGAATGCGGGTTTCGGTACTGGCCAATGTCCGAACCGCTGAAGCTGCAAGACAAGGACTTGCCGCAGGACTTTCCCTGGCATTCAAAGGCGGGGCGGTAACCGGGATGATGGTCGCCGGACTGGCTTTGACGGCAGTCGCGGGCTTTTACCACTTCACCCACGATGTCATCGCACTCGTAGCGCTTGGTTTCGGCGGAAGTCTGATCTCGATCTTCGCACGGCTTGGAGGAGGAATCTTCACCAAAGGTGCCGATGTGGGAGCTGATCTCGTCGGTAAAGTCGAAGCCGGAATTCCCGAGGATGACCCTCGGAATCCCGCGGTGATTGCAGACAACGTCGGGGATAATGTCGGTGACTGTGCTGGCATGGCCGCGGATCTCTTTGAAACCTATGCCGTGACCGCAGTTGCGGCAATGCTGTTGGGAAGCCTGATCTTTCCTGACCATCCGATGGCCACTGAATTTCCATTGGTTCTGGGTGCGGTTTCAATTGTGGCATCGATGATCGCGATCTTTTTCGTTCGTCTCGGACAGAACGAATACATCATGGGAGCACTCTACAAAGGGATGTTCGGATCCGCGATTCTTGCCGGAATCGCGTTCTATTTCGTCACCGATGCGATGATGGTTGGCATTCCAGGAGTTGATTCGATGTCCCTCTACCTTTCTACCCTGGTCGGTTTGATTTTGACGGTTCTGATTGTGGTCATTACCGAGTATTACACAGGGATCTTCACACCGGTCAAATCGGTTGCGGAAGCTTCCAAGACAGGACACGCCACCAACATCATTGCCGGGCTCGCAGTGAGCATGCAAGCAACGGCGGCACCGGTGATTGCGATCTGTGTCGGTATTTATGCGGCTTATGAATTTTCGGGACTTTACGGAATCGCCATGGCTGCAATGTCGATGCTTTCGATGACGGGGATGGTGATCGCCATCGATGCCTACGGTCCGATCACGGATAACGCAGGAGGGATCGCGGAAATGGCAGAAATGGAAGAATCGGTCCGTGCTGTCACTGATCCTCTCGATGCCGTCGGAAACACGACCAAAGCCGTCACCAAGGGCTACGCCATCGGTTCAGCCGGACTTGCGGCGCTGGTGCTCTTTGCTTGTTATGTTTATGAATTCAAGATCAAAGGTGCAGGAGAAACCATCAGTTTCGAACTGAGTGATGTCAACGTCATCATCGGTCTCTTCATCGGCGGTTTGCTGCCTTACCTCTTCGCCTCGGTGGCGATGAATGCCGTGGGTCGAGCAGGGGGTGCAGTGGTGGAAGAAGTTCGCAGGCAGTTCAAAGAAATTCCCGGGATCATGGAATACAAAGCAAAGCCTGATTACCGCAGCATTGTCGATATTGTCACCAAGTTTGCCCTCAAGGAAATGATCCTTCCGGCGTTGCTCCCGGTGGTGGCTCCGATCGTGGTCGGATTGCTTCTTGGCAAAGTCGCCCTGGGAGGCATGTTGATTGGAAGCATCGTCACCGGACTTTTTGTTGCGCTTTCCATGACGACTGGCGGGGCAGCCTGGGATAATGCGAAAAAATACATTGAAGACGGAAACCTCGGTGGCAAGGGCAGCGAAGCCCATAAAGCCGCAGTGACCGGGGATACGGTGGGCGATCCCTACAAGGATACAGCCGGACCGGCCGTCAACCCGATGATCAAGATCCTCAACGTGGTTGCCTTATTGCTGGTTCCCTTCCTCATCTGAGTCTTTTCAGGCGCGTCTCCTCAAGGCGCGCCGATCCCGCCTATTTCTAATTTTTTTTCTAGTTTGAATTTAACATTCCAGGAAATTGGGTTTTGACAAACCCAGTTAAAATTCTGGTTTAGGAAAATCTACTCCAGACACTTTCATCTAAGGAGTTCTTCTTAGAAATGAATCAAAGAAGATCTTCGCCAAAATCGAGAAGTTCAGCGGTCTTCAGAAAAAGAGGTAATGATTTTTTTCAGGGATGCCGCATCACCCGCAACCGTGCAGCTTTTCCTGTCGGAAGCCATCTGGCAGAGAACCTGGTAGAGCGGATCCCGGGTGGTGATGCCGAAACCGATGGTTCGGATCTTGACATCTTTGTTGCGGCGGCGGGCATCAAGAACGTTGGGCAGTTTGACCTGGGAAAGTCCGTCATCCTGGCCGTCCGCCAGCACCACAATGATTTTCCTGCGGGTGGTGTTGGGAGGAACTTTGTATGACGAACTCCGGAAATATCGGAGGGCCTGAAATACGGACTGGTAAAGGTTCGTACCTCCTCGGGTTTCCAGATTTTCCACCTCACGGATGAGGTGTTTGCGAACCTTTGAAGTTTTTCCGCCGATGGGTTCGAAGACCACATTTCCGGATTTTCCGGCAGCCGGGGAATTAGGATGTTTTTTCAGACGCGCATTGAAACTCCAGAGTTGGAAACGTGTTCCCTCCCGCATGTTTTGGGCAAAATAGGTCAAAGCCTGTTGAGCCGCGTTGAGCTTGCTCTGTTCGCGTTCCGGCAGAAAGGCATCCATCGACCCCGAGGTGTCGAGCAGAAAGATCACGTCCGAGATCGACCTTTTGGGGTCAGGTTTCTTGGCAACAACCGGTTTGGGCTTGGGTTTAGGCTTTGGCTTGGGAACCGGTTTTGGAAGGGCTTTTGGTTTGGAAACTTTTTTTGGGGGTGTTACCTTTTTCTTTTCAGGAGTGCTAAAAAAATCGGTGCCCTGGGCAAAAACCAGGTTGCCGTGAACACTCAAAAACAAACACGCAATGAGTGTTATCAGCGTTTTCAATGGTGGGTGATGCATTTTAAATTTCCTGATAAAGTGAGTTTATCACATAGAATGTCTCTGAGTCCATGATCTACCTCGATCATAATGCCACCACTCCACTCCTTCCTCAGGTAAAGGAAACCTTAAAGGAGTTGTTTGGAGAGGAATACGGCAATCCATCCAGCCCCTACCAAACCGGCCGAAGGGCCCGGGACCTGCTGGAAGAATCCCGTCACCGTCTTGCGGAACTGCTGGGAGCCAAACCCTCCGAGCTGATTTTCACCAGTGGAGGCAGTGAGGGAAACAATATGGTGCTCAGGCAGTTGCTTTTTAGGGAAGACCCGGGACATTTATTGGTCTCCTCGGTGGAACACCCCTCGGTGCTTGAAACCGCCAAATGGCTGACCCGCAAAAACAATCTGAGCCTCGGCATCCTTCCGGTGGATCAATCGGGGAAGGTCCCAGTAGCATCCATGGAAGCAGCCGTTCAACCCGAAACCTGTTTCATTTCCGTTATGGCGGCAAATAACGAAACCGGAACCGTCCAGCCCTTCCGGGAACTGGCCGGGATCGCCAGGGAGCGTCAGGTTCCGTTTCATTCCGATTGTGTGCAGTATGCTGGGAAGTGTGAGTTGGATCTCGAAAGCAGCGGGCTCAATTACGCGACTCTGACCGCCCACAAACTGGGAGGTCCAAAAGGAATCGGTCTGCTTTATATCCGTGAAGGATCCCCGTTTTCTCCACTGATCACCGGAGGAGGCCAGGAACGGAGCCTGCGTGCAGGAACGGAAAATGTTGCGATGGCTTGTGCTTTCGCAGAGTGTTTCGAATGGTTTTGCAGCAATCGTTCTGAACTGGAAAGCCGGTGGCTGGGTTTGAGGAAAAAGTTGTTGGATTCACTTGAAGACGTGGAACACTGCTTTGTTTTGGGAACTCCCGATGAGAGTCTGCCGAACACCCTCAACCTCGGGTTTGAGGGAATCAGTGCTGAAAGCCTGTTAATTTGCCTTGATCTCGATGGGATCGCAGTTTCCTCGGGTTCCGCCTGTTCTTCAGGAGCGATGGAAGCCAGTCATGTATTGCTGGCCATGGGATATTCCCATGAGCAGGCAAAGTCGTCGCTGAGGATCAGCATGGGATGGAATACTTCCGAAGAAGATATTGAGGAATTGTCGCGACAATTGATTCATCATGTGAAGAGGCTAACTCCCATTTCAGGGAAATCGGATTCAAACATCCAAATTCCCGAACCAGTGACAGAGATTTAAGAAAACATCATGCGACCCTTTTATCGAAAACTCCCCCTACTTTATTTAGCAATGCTGATATTTTTTAAGATAGGTATGACAAGTTGTGGAAAATCTCCAGAATTGGAAAATTACGAGCGTTGCGTGGAACTTCTCAACCATGAAAGAAAAGAAGCCCGGAAAAGCCAAAACTACAGTTACGATTCACAGCGTTTTCTGGAATGCAGGGCTCCCGTCCAGTATGGTTCCTGAAAAAACAACTACACGCCATTTCCCAACGTAGATTAATAAAATCAATTCTGATAAATTTACTGAACTTTTTCTTGAATATCGTTTGCCTGTTCACCAGCTAATTGCTAATTTTTGATATTTTGAAATTATAAGATCGTGGAAGTACCTTATTGATCTATCCGGAGCGGGAATGAAGAAGTTATTAAAAGCCTCAATATTATTATTCGGATTAAGCCTTTTATCCCCAAACTGCTGGGCTTCAGGTGATCCTGTAAAAGGGAAATCCTTATATAGTATCTGCGTTGCATGCCATGGGGCTAATGGTGAGGGTCAAAAAATAAATAATGCCCCTAGAATATCTGGACAACATGATTGGTATGTTGAGCGGCAGTTGATCAATTACCGCGACGGTATAAGAGGGGTTCATATTGACGATATTACTGGTATGCAGATGCGTTCTATCGCCATTACCCTAAAAAAGGATCAGGATATTGCAGATGTCACCGCATATGTTTCAACGCTTCAGTCAGAGACACCAAAAGCGACAATGGAAGGAGATATTGTTGCTGGAAAAAACGCTTACGCCACCTGTGCTGCCTGTCACGGAGCTGATGGGAAAGGTAACAAGGCACTTAATTCACCAAAAATTGCAGGTCTTCAGGACTGGTACATCGCAAGACAGCTCAATCATTTTAAGATCGGTGCCAGAGGTAGACTGAAAAAAGATATAATAGGTCAGCAGATGCGTCCGATGGCAATGGCACTTGATGAGGACGCCATCAATAACCTCGCAGTTTATATCGCTTCCCTGGAAGGAGCTCCGGCGATGTCAAGTGCTGTAGCTGTTGCCTCTTCAGAAAGCCAACCCTCCATGTCTGACTTGATGGCTGCAGCAAAGCCGGCGAGTCTCAACACCAGTGAACCGCTTTATGCTACCTGTACCGCCTGTCATGGTGAAAATGGGGAAGGAAAACAATGGCTTGGCGCACCAAAAATTTCTGGTCAGCATGATTGGTACTTGAAGAGACAACTCAAAAACTGGCAGGATGGCATCCGTGGAACTCATCCTAAAGACGTTTATGGGATTCAGATGCGATCAATGTCTATGGTCATGGCTAATGATCAAGAAATTGATAAAGTAGTTTCCTACATTGGAGGTTTAAACTCTCCTAAACCCCCTGCCACTATCAAAGGAGATCTTCAGGCTGGTCAGAATCTCTATGCCACCTGCGTTGCCTGTCATGGTCCTGGTGGAATGGGAAATAAAGCATTAAATTCTCCAAAGATTGCAGGTCTTCCAGACTGGTATGTTGCCAGGCAACTATGGGGATTTAAAAATGGCCTTCGCGGAGAAAATCCACGCGATGTCTATGGCCAACAGATGCGACCGATGGCAATGGCACTTCCTGATGAAGAAGCAATCAATAATATTTCAGCATATATAGCAACCTTCGACGGAACTGGTGAAGCTCCAGCTATTACTACCACTGTAGCTGCATCCGGAACTACAGACGTATCTTCGACCGATACCGGGGCCAAGGCAGTCACTGTGGCTGCAGCCACCTCAGGAGGTTCAGCCGAAGCGGGAGCCGCACTTTATACCACTTGCATTGCCTGTCATGGAGCCGATGGTGCAGGAAACCAGGCTCTCAATTCTCCAAGAATTGCAGGACAATCGGCATGGTATCTTACTAACCAGTTGAAAGGGTTCAAGGCGGGTTATCGTGGTTCCAAGCCCGAAGATATTTACGGGATGCAGATGCGTCCAATGTCGATGACTCTTGCCGACGATCAGGCAATTGCCAATGTGGCTGCATACATCACCACCCTCAACGGAGCAGTTTCTCCAGCGACCCTGGATGGAAATGCCGAAGCGGGTAAAGGGCTTTATGTCACTTGTGTCGCCTGTCATGGAGCTGATGGTATAGGCAATAAGGCTCTCAATTCACCAAGCTTGGTGGGTTTACAGGATTGGTATATTGTCCGACAATTGAAAAATTTCAAAGGTGGAATTAGAGGAACTCATCCTGAAGATATTTACGGACAAACCATGTATCCAATGTCCATGACATTAGCTGATGAAAAGGCAATGAAAGATGTTGCCGCCTACATCATCAGTCTGCGAAAATAAATTGTTTTTGGGGCGGAACATTCCGTCCCAAATCTTTTCACCGTTTTTCTTCCTCCCAAAAGTCTTTTAATTTGCAGTTTTGTGAATCATGGGTTCTGAAGATCTCCTCAACAAAATAGAAAACATCATCACCGAGCGAGGAACGGATTCGTATCTTGGGGAAGAAGTGACTATGGAGCAGCATATGCTCCAGACGGCGTTACTGGCAGAAACCGAAGACGGGAGCGATTCCGCTATTGCCGGAGCTTTGCTTCACGATATAGGTCATTATAGTGAAGCATTTGCTGAAGATGCCCTGGAACAGGGATTGAACAATTTCCATGAGGACTCCGGAGCCCAAATCCTTGAAGGAACTTTTCCGGAAAATGTCGTAGCGTCGGTGAAGTTTCATGTTTCCGCCAAGCGTTATCTCTGTGCAACCGATACGAATTATTTCAACTGCCTTTCGGAAGCTTCGTTACATTCCCTGAAACTCCAGGGCGGGCCGATGGATGAAAATGAGATCCTGGAGTTCGAGAAGAATCCTCATCTGGAGCTCTGCCTGAAGGTAAGACGCTGGGATGATTCTGCCAAGGTCCAAGGCACCAAAACCCCTCCCTTCTCACACTACCTCCCAGTTCTGCAGAGACTGGTTTAAACGATAAACCTAGTTTAGATTCAATCCTCAGAAACTGCGTCCGCCCAGGGATGGGTGATGGCTGTCGAGCCGTAATGTTGGCTGCCGTTTTTCAAGACGGCTGAAGGACAGGCGAAATAAAGGGGAAAGGCCCCGTTTTCTGCAGTGATGCAGGAGAATTTTTCTTCGATTTTTTGCAGAACTTCTTTCTGAAGTCGTCGGTCAACGACCACCTGGTCCCCACCGCTGTGGTCGATGCGCGGCTGATGAAAAGCCTCCTCCAGGCTCATTTCTCCATCGATCAGCAGATGCAGCAACTGAAGCACCGCGGGCATGATCCGTCTTCCTCCGGATGCACCCAGAGCCATCCCCCCTGAATCATTGAGGCCGATCACAGGACAGGTGTTGGCCAGACAATGTTTGTCCGGCGCGAGGGAATTTGGATGCCCGGGTTCGGGATTGAACCACATCAGTCCGTTGTTCATCAGGATTCCGGTTTGGGGAAGAACCAGTTTGCTTCCGAAAATGCTGAGCAGTGTCTGGGTCAGGCTGACCATGCTGCCCTGGGAATCGATGACGCAGAGGTGGGTGGTACAACTCATGTCCCTTCCCCCTGGAACGTCCCCCATCGTCTCTAGCCTTTCCCGGTAAACCTGATCCAGTGCCTCGGCAATGGCAAGGAATGCTTCTGCGGATGCGGCTTTTTCTGTTTCCAAGGGTTGTTTCAGGAGACTCAACGCCTTGAGTAGGGTCGATCCGGCATTCAGTTCGGGATGGACATGAAGCCTCGTGTTTCGGTATTCCCTGACCAGAGGTTCCACTAGCTTAGCCTGATACTTTTCAAGATCTTCCCTGGAGAGGATGCCTCCGCAACGGCTGATGTCTTCGACCAGGGTTGAAGCCAGACGCCCCTCGTAAAAATCCCGTGGCCCTGCTTCGGCAAGGTGTCTCAGAGTTTTGGTGAGGTAGGGAAATTGTTTTCGCGGAACCGCTCCTGCTGTCCAGGGTGGGGCGGGAGGATGACCATCGACCAGATAGGTTTCACGGGTGCAGGGATAGTGGTTCAATTCTGCTGCCGCGGAGCCGATCAGCAGGGTGGCGTACCAGTCGATCTGCATGCCTGCTTCCGCGGCCTGGATCGCCGGTTGAAGGGACTCTTTCCAGGAACGGCTGCCGAAGTTTTCCAGTGCGACACGCATTCCGTCCACCTGACCCGGAACCGCAATCGAGGTTGCACCGACGATGTTGCGGTCCTCCACAACCCTGGGCCAGGGGAAGAGGTCCGAGGCCACTCCTTCTCCGGAAAGCGGATAATCCTCGGGGTCCAGTCCGATGGGGGACCGCATACCAAAGTCAATCGCATGGACCTTCCCGGAAGGGGCGTCATGGATCAGCATGTGTCCGCCTCCGCCGATTCCGCTCATCCAGGGTTCCAGCACGGAAACCGTGAAGGCAGTGGCAACCGCAGCGTCGACGGCATTGCCTCCTTCCGCAAGCACTTTTGCTCCCGCCCGGGAAGCCAGTTTGTGCTGGGAAGCAACAATCCCTTTGGAGGATACAACGGCTTCTTTCCGGGTGATCAGAGATTCGCTGAAATTATGGTCCATCCATCAAAGTTTTATTCTGGTTTTGCCAATTCCGGAATCTGTTTCCAGTAACCGGTCTGGGTTTCAAAGGCATGGGCCAGTTGAAGAACACCAAGGTCGTCTCTGGGACGTCCCACGATTTGAAGCCCCACCGGTAATCCATCGGAAGTGAAACCTGCAGGGACTGAAATCGCAGGCAGGCCGGTGGCAGAGATATAATAACAGGAACGCATCCAATCGAGGTAGGTTTCCATTTCAATCCCGTTGATTTCCTTGACATAAGCTTGGTCGATGGGAAACGGTGGAACCTGGCTTACCGGCAATAAGAGAAACTCATGGTCTTCCATGAACTCCCGGATTCGGTGAAACAGGGCAACCCGCAATGTTTCTGCCCGACCGACATCCGGTCCGCTGAGCTGCTGGCCTGCTTCGGTGTTCCAGATCACGGTGTCTTTGACCAGGTCACGGTACTTTTCCAGATGCTCCTTGTGCATGATTTCATAAAGCCAGGCCCTCCAGGTTTTGAAAATGTCATCTGCTTCCGAGAAATCCGGCAGGGAATCGTCAAGAACACAACCAAGGGCTTCAAAATGCTTTCGGTTCGATTCGAGGGTTTCCAGGGTTCTCCGGTCCACCGGGAGTCCGCCGAAATCATTGCTCCAGGCTACCCGGACTCCCCTGAAATCACGGTCCAATGGTTGTGCGAATGGATCTCCGGACTCAGAATCACTCATCGGAGCCCTTGGGTCCGGACCCGCCAAAACGCTGAGCAGCAAAGCTGCATCTTCCACCGTTCTTGCAAGGGGACCTTCTACCGAAAGACTGTTCCAAGGGGCATCGGAAGGCCAGCTTGGAACTCTTCCCAGCGAAGGTCTGAACCCGACAACGTTGCTGTAATTTGCAGGATTTCTCAAAGATCCTCCGAGATCGCTGCCGTCCGCCAGTGAAAGCATCCTGCAGGCGAGGGAAACCGCCGCGCCACCGCTGCTCCCTCCGCAGGTGAGGTCGGTGTTGTAGGGATTGCAGGTGGCACCGAAAACCTGGTTGAAGGTCTGGGAGCCCGCTCCGAATTCCGGAGTATTTGTTTTTCCGAGGGTGATTGCCCCGGCGGCTTTCATCCGTTCCACGATCAGGCAGTCAAAGTCCGGAACATGGTCCTTGTAAATCGGTGATCCATAAGTGGTGCGGATTCCCTTGGTTTCCACCAGATCCTTATGGGCCACCGGAAGTCCGTGCAGCCTGCCTGGAGTTTCTCCTTTGACCAGGCGTTCATCGGCTTTTCTCGCTGCCTCCAGCGCCTGTTCAGGAGCCAGGGTGACGATGGCATTCACTTTCGGGTTGACCCGTTCGATCTGCTTCAGGTGGGCTTCGGTGACTTCAACCGCAGAGACCTCGCGCCGTCGCAGTTTTGCGGCCAGTTCCGTGCTTCTTAAAAAACAAAGTTCGTTTTCAGACATGAATGCTTCTTTCAAATAACACGGTCATTGCCGCCATCGATGGGAATCTGGGCGCCGGTGGTTTTTAAAAAGACAGGTCCTGCCACCGCCGCAACCATTTCGGCAACCTCACGGGAAGTGACCTCCTTTTTGAGAATGTTGCGGGACTTGTAGGCCTCCACACTCATCCCGTATTTTTCTGCCCGGCCCTGAAGCACATCGTCCGACCAGAGTCCTGTGTCATAGACACAATCGGGATGAAGCACGTTGACCCGCACTCCATAGGATCCTAGTTCCAGGGATGCCACCCGGGCGAGCTGGGTCAATCCTGCTTTGGCCACCGAATAGGCGGATGCTCCGGGACCGGGAGCAGGAACATTCCGGGATGCAATGAAAACCACCGCACCGTCCAGGCTTTGTTGTAAAAAAGGAGTGGCTGCGGTTAGCAGTCGCTGGTGGCTGGAAAGGTTGAGTCTCATGCTGCTGTCCCAGGTTTCCGCAGTCATCTTCTCGAGGGTCAGTCCTGCAGGAAAATTCCCGGCATTGCTCACCAGAACATCCAGACCTCCAAAATTCCTCACAACAAGGTTGACAGCCTGCCGGATCGACTCATCGTCGGTCACATCACAGCAAAATCCCATCAATCCCGGTTTGTTGAAAATCTTTTCCACTTCGGGATTCAGATCCAATCCCAACACCGCGGCACCCTGCTGATGCAGGGTTTCTGCGCAGGCCCTGCCGATGCCGCTGGCAGCGCCGGAAACCAGGGCGATCTTTCCCTGGAAGTTTGGAGACTTCCCGGGTTTTCCCAGTTTGGCCTGCTCGAGTTCCCAGTATTCCACCTCAAACAGGTCCTTCTCAGGAAGTGCCTTCCAACTGCTCCAGTCTTCCACCTGCTGGATCGTCTTGCGGGTATGCCCGATGATGTCCGAAATGATGGTGGTTTCCTTGACGCTTCGGCCGAAGGCGAGGGTCCCGTGTTCTTTCCAGACCGCCCACCTTGGTGCAGGGTCGAGGCAGGTCAACTGCCCGTCAGTATTTCGTTTGAAATAATCCAGGTATTGATTTTTAAAGGTTTCGATCGCTTCTGCAGGATTTTCATCCAGCATCACCGGGATGTTTTTGGTTCGTAAAACATGATCCGGGGTGAGGGGACCACGCACCGCAATTTCCGAAATATCCTTCCGGCTGCTGAACCCCCCGGCATCTTCCGTTTGATCCGGAACGGCAAGCATGGCCTTGCCTGCAGTGTCAGAGACTTTTTTTCGGATTCCGGCCAGCCCGACCAAATCTTCCCGGACCTTTGCCTTTGAAGTTTCACGGGCTCCTTTTTGCCGGACATAGTCTTCTGCTTCGGTAACAAGGCGGATCATTTTCTCATAGGATTCCCGGGCGTCATCGTCAAAGGTGAAAATCCCGTGATTCATCAGGATCATTCCCTCGTAATCTGCCCAGTTTTTGCCCTGGGTCAATTCCCGAACCTTTTTGGCAAGGACAAATCCCGGCATCACGTAGGGAATCACAATCACCCGGTTTCCATAAATTTCCTGAACCGATTTCTCTCCATCGGGATGGTTGGTCACGGCCAAAACCGCATCGGCATGGGTATGATCGACATATCGGAAGGGAATCAGCGCGTGGAGGATTGCTTCCACGGAAGGATTAGGCGCTCCGGGGTCGGTCATTGCAGCACGCTGTTGGCGGACCATTTCGGTGTCGCTGAGAGTCTCCAGTTCCGCAAGACGCTTCAGGGTGTCCAAACGGACCGGGGCAAATCCTGGAGATTCGATGGTCGCCAAATCCCATCCGCTTCCTTTGACCAGAAGCAGTTCCTCAGGGTCTCCAAAAAAATTCTGCTGATTCAGTTTGACCGAAGTGTTTCCGCCGCCATGGAGCACCAGGTCCGGGTTCGCGCCCAAAAGCCTGCTGGTGTAAACCCTCAGTTCCAGGGGGTCGTTGGAGAAGGCTTGTGCCTCCGTGTCATTCCATAAACTTTTCATGATGCTTCAATAAAATCGTGTTGTTTTGTAAACGAAAATAAGATCTTACCATATCCTCTTCAAGACGATAGTCCACCTTAGCAAAGTTCTCCAGGCTCAGGGTTGGTGGAACAGGTATTTGACTAACTTAAAATGCACGCGAAGCCATTCTTCGTAATTGGAATGAAGTATCTGTCAGTACGATATCTACTTTGGAAATTCCCATCAAAGACCGTTTAGGTACGATCAAAGAAGTTCCTCAATGGATCAAAAAATACCATGAACTGATTGTTGCGGACGGATTCTCTCACCTCTGATCATCCTTCATCAAGATTTGCATGTTGTAGGTGCTCATTCGGAACACAAGGATCCTTTTGACCAAATGCT
>OCVP010000766.1_pt1 | contig 14322 bp, 15 predicted proteins | sample 1539171 | NCBI WGS metagenome assembly OCVP01 (sample SAMEA51879418, study PRJEB22527) | metagenome
AGGGTCAAGGCCAGACAAATCCCTGCAAACCGCATTGCAAGCACCACAGGACGGCTTCCGTCTGCCTGGACGAGAGGTTGGACCAACTGCAGAAGGAACAGCAAAATGGTAGGAAAAAGCAGAGCTAGTGAAGCTTTCAACATCCATGAGTGATTCCAGAAAAAACCAGAAACCATCAGCAGGATGGCAGGAATCAGTATGGTGTGTAACATCTGCGATAGTCTTGGAAAAGGAACGATCCCTCCCACCAGTACCGGTATCATCTGATAAAGAGCACTGTAACATCCGCGATAGTTTTGGAAAAGGAACGATCCCTCCCACCAGTACCGGTATCATCTGATAAAGAGCACCAAACATCACCGAGCCCATCCACCCCAGGGTGAGCAGGTGAGTTAGGGCCACCGTCTCTGGCATCCATGTATTGGAAAAAAGTAAATTCCCCTTCAAGAGGACCATCAAGCCTGCAAGGATGCCGAAAATCGGGGCACTGATGAAAAAGCGCAGAGGAATGTCTTCTGCAGGTGCCTGATCCAGGCTCAGGCCGCCGGTTTTCACATCGACTCCTGCCAGATACGGACTTCGACTTGGTCCGGAGTGTGTTCAATAACCCTGAAGTTCAAGCCTCTTTCCTGAAGTTTGGGAAAAAGCAACCTGGGTTTCATCCGGTGCAGCATTTTAATTCCTTCGCCCTGTTTGAGACGGTCAAGTTGTTCAAGCACTCGAAGCATCGGCTCAGGAGGTTCCATCTGGCTTGAGACGGTCAAGTTGTTCCAGCACTCGAAGCATCGGCTCAGGAGGTTCCATCAGGCTGCAATCGAGGGTAATCCATTTAAGGTCAGGAGTTTCAGGTTCGGCTTTCATGCTGGGATTGCAACCGCATCCATCCGTTCAATCAGTTCTTCCCGGTAGGACGCCAAATGCTGGTCCGCCATGGGGTAGAGGATTCCTTCCTCTTTCACGTTATGCTGCTGCATTAGGATCATCATGGTTTCACCGACTTCCAGGATTTCCTGCCGGTCCCCGCTTGAAACTGCTTCGGACATCCTTGCCAGAAGGTTTCGCATCTGCTGATGTTCCATTCGCATCACCTGGGTTGGGCCCTGACGCATGCCGCTGATTTCTTCGAAGGTGGGAAAGAGCAACCCTGACGCATACCGCTGATTTCTTCGAAGGTGGGAAAGAGCACGGTTTCTTCCATCTGAAAATGCCGTTCCATTTCGTTCAGGAAAGACTTGATCGACTCCAGACCTTCTTCGATTTGTTCATCAAGCAAAAAGTTTTCTCCATCGGCATAAAGCTGATCGCATCTACCATGATGAGCCTGCATGTGTTCGAGCAGTGTTTTCATATCCATTACCTTTGTTAGATTTCATGTTGGCCTCCTTTTTCTAATGGTTTAAGTTCGCGCGTCCCACACGACTCTGTGGAGGACGTCCAAGGGATTGACTGACGAATTGAACCACGTCCAGCAGTTTTTCTGAATCAATCCCGGTTTCGATTCCCATGCCGTCGAGCATGTAAATCACATCTTCCGTGGCAACGTTCCCACTGGCACCACTCGCATATGGGCATCCTCCCAGGCCCGCAACGGAAGAATCGATAACCGAAACCCCGAGTTCAAGACAGGCATAAAGGTTGGCCAGGGCCTGGCCACGGGTGTCATGAAAGTGAAGAGCGATTTGATCGAGGGGAACTCGTTGGCCCACGGTTTTTACCAGATTTTGTGCCTGCAGGGGAGTTCCGACTCCGATGGTGTCTCCCAGAGAAATTTCACGGCATCCCAGTTTGCACATGGTTTCCGCAAGTTCCGCAACGGTTTCAGCATCGACTTCTCCCTGATAGGGGCACCCCATCACACACGAAATGTATCCCCGCACTGTAACTCCCGCCACCTTGGCTTCGTGGATCAGAGGACGGAAACGCTCGATCGATTCGGAAATGCTGCAGTTGATGTTTTTTTGTGAAAAGGCTTCAGAGGCTGCAGCAAAAACAGCAACTTCTTCTGCACCTGCCTCCAGGGCCCGTTCCAAGCCTTTTAGGTTTGGAGTAAGAACCGGGTAGCGGACCGAGGATTTTCTTTGGATGCCTTTCATCACTTCAAGAGAATCCTTCATTTGAGGAATCCATTTGGGACTGACAAAACTCGCAGCTTCAATGGTTCTGATTCCAGAAGCAGCAAGCCGGTTGATGAGTTCTATCTTCATTTCGGTAGGAACCCACTCGCTTTCATTCTGTAGTCCGTCACGTGGTCCAACTTCAACGATTTCAACCCTTTCCGGAAAAGATTTTTTGTTGGGATTCGGATTCATTCGGCCTCGAATTCTATCAGTTGCTCATCGGTCTTCACGACGTCTCCTTCCTGAAAAAGCAAGCTTTCGACGCGACCGCTTTCGGGAGCCAGAATGGGATGTTCCATTTTCATCGCCTCTAACACCATCAATGTCTGGCCACGATTGACCTTTTCCCCATTTTTGACACAGACTCGAATGATATTACCCGGCATGGGTGCTTTAAGTTGGTTATCAGTATGTTCGGTTTCGTGTTCGTGATCCCTGCCACTTTCCAGGGTGAGTTGAACCCGTCCCGTTTCATGAACTGCCAGAATATCATTTTGATGCCTGAAACTTCTCAGGGAGTGTTTTACTGTGGTGCCATTGCTGTTTTCAAAACGAATGACAACATCCCGGCCTTGTTGCTGAAATTTTAAAGGAATGCGTTCCTTTCCAGAAAAAACCTCAAATCCGGAATCTCTTTCGATCAAACGCACTTCCCGTTGGTGATTCTCCTCATCCCGAAAGGAGATCTGAAAGGGTTCTTCCCCTCCCATGCGCCAGTTGTCAAAAAAATGCCAAGGTGAATGTGGATTAGAGGAATTGGCAGCTTTTTGTCGGGCCGATTCCTGTTCAGATTGTAAAAAATCGATGGCGCAGGCCCAGTATATCCACTCGGGAGTTGTTTCTTCGTTTTGAAGCAATTCAGGGAGACAGGCGTCGATGAAAAGTGTATCCGCCTTTCCCTCGAGAAATTGAGGATGGGAAACCAGTTTCTGCAAAAAACCGAGGTTTGTCTCCGGTCCGATGATGGCAGTGTGTTTTAATGCATGCTGGATGGTTTCCAGAGCCTTTTCACGTTCTTCACCATGAACAATCAGTTTTGCCAACATTGAATCATAATGAATTCCGACTCGGTCTTTTTGTTCAAAACCGCTGTCGAGTCTGATCAGAGATGATCCGGATGCGGATGGGTCTTCGGGAAAATCGTACAGTTCGAGCAAACCACTGCTGGGAAGGAAACCGCGTTCCGGATTTTCTGCACAAACCCGAACTTCTATTGAATGCCCCTTTGGGCGAATTTGATCCTGATCGAGAGGGAGTTTCTCTCCTGATGCAACACGGATCTGCCACTCCACCAGGTCCAGTCCGGTCCGCATTTCTGTCACAGGATGCTCTACTTGAAGTCGGGTGTTCATTTCAATGAAATAAAATGAACGATCCTCGCCAACAATGAATTCCACCGTGCCTGCTCCTAGATACTGAACCGCATTTGCTGCTTTCAATGAGGCTTCAGCCATTTGCTTTCTGAGGGTTTCATCAAGAAAAGGAGATGGACTTTCCTCAAGGATTTTCTGGTGTCGGCGTTGAATCGAGCATTCACGCTCATGGAGATGGACAAAATTTCCGTGTTGATCACCAAAGATCTGAAATTCGATATGACGCGGGCCCTCAATGAAACGTTCCAATAAAACGTTGTCATCGCCAAAGGCATTTTTGGCCTCACTGCGTGAAAGAGTGAGTGCTTCCTCAAGTTCGTTGAGTTGACGAACCACACGCATCCCCCTCCCTCCCCCTCCGGCAACGGGTTTGATCAATAGAGGAAATCCTATTTTTTCTGCTTCATTACGGAGGATTTTGAAGTCCTGCTTGTCTCCGTGATAGCCCGGGACAACTGGAACTCCAGCTTCCTGCATAAGCTGTTTCGCACGGGATTTTGAACCCATCTCACGGATGGATTCGGGGCGTGGGCCGATGAAATGGATCCCTTTGGAGAGACATGCCTCGGCAAAAACATCATTTTCTGCGAGAAAACCGTAACCAGGATGAATGGCATCGGCTTGGCATCGGATCGCTGTTTCAAGGATCCGCTCATGGTTGAGATAGGAGTCCTCAGGTGTTGCTTTACCAATGTGGAAGGCATCATCGGCAAGCCTCACATGCAAAGCATCCTGATCGGCTTCAGAATAGACTGCAACCGTGGGGATTCCTAAATTTTGGCAAGTCCTGATGATTCTGCAGGCGATTTCTCCCCGGTTCGCAATCAGGATTTTTTGAAAAAGTCCTGAAGCAGTTTGAGGCTTCATGGTGAGGTCATACGTTCAGAGATTTCCCAGGTCAGATCTCCGAGTTGAACTACTTTTGCCAGGCAATGACCAAATGGAGGTTGCCCATTCCATTCATTGGGACTGATCAGGCTCAGCATGCATTTCCCTTCGCTTTCATAAAGAAAATAAGGCTGGTTCACCACTGGACGAAATCCACAATCGGCAGAGCGGATTTTCGCCCGAATCTGAGACTCGAATTCCACTTTATCCGCTTGTTCCATGAGCATTTTTGCCTGTTCCCGTAACCGTTCGATTTCACGGTTCGCGGTATCATTGCTTCTTTCCAGGGACTGATCTTGACTGACCGTGAGATCCGTCACACGATCCTTTTCTGTGCGAACCTGGGTCGGATAGAGCGTTTCCCCTTGCTGAATCAATGGGCTCTTTGTTTCCTTTTCACTCATGCGGCATCCTGTCCTGCTTTTTCAGACATTTGTTGTTCTGCTTGTGAAGTGTTAAAAGGGGATCGCATTGGTTCAACAGGTAACGAGTCTTTCAGGGTCTTGAGCGCCCTTTCTGAAAACCATGCTTTTCGAAGGGATTTCGACATTTTTTTCTCGGGAGGATCCAGTAATCCGAAATTGGCATTCATCGGTTGAAAATGCTTGGGATCACTTTGGGTGATATAACGGATCAATGCACCGCACATCGTATCCGGATCAGGAACCTGCTGATCCCGATTCATCAGGTCGCTGGCGATTTGCTTTGCGGCACAGAGCCCCATAGCGGTCGATTCGATGTATCCTTCAACCCCAATGATCTGTCCGGCCATGAAAATTCGAGGGTGTTTTTTTAGATGCAGTCTTGGGGTAAGCACCTGTGGGCTGTTGATGAATGTGTTGCGATGGATGGAACCCAGGCGGACAAACTCGGCATTTTCCAACCCCGGGATCATTCTGAAAACTTTTTTCTGGAAGCCCCAACTCATCTTGGTTTGAAAGCCAACCAGATTGTAAAGACTTGCCGCAGCGTTTTCCTGGCGCAGTTGAACTACGGCATGGAACCTTTCTCCGGTTTCCGGATGTTCTAATCCGACCGGTTTCATAGGTCCGTACCGTAATGTGTCTTTCCCCCGCTCAACCATGACTTCAATCGGCAGACAACCTTCAAAAGGACGAATGTCTTCAAAACTGTGTAATTCCACTTTCTCCGCCCTTGAAACTTCAGTGACAAAGGTTTCATATTGGCGTTCATTCATCGGGCAGTTCAGGTAGTCTGCTTCCCCTTTTCCATAACGAGAAGCCCGGAAAACGATGTTTCTATCGATACTTTCCGCATCCACGACAGGGGCTATGGCATCATAAAAAGAGAGATGGTTTGTCCCAAGTAAGCGCTCTAGATTCTTTGAAAGGGATTCCGAGGTGAGCGGTCCGGTTGCAATCAAAACTCTTTTGTAATGCGAGAGAAGTGCTTCAATATCCTCAATTTCTTCTCTTTTGATTGTGATCAAAGAATGGTTTTCGAGACTGGAACTGATGTGTGCGGAGAAGGGTTCCCGATCCACTGCCAGAGCCTGTCCGGCAGGAAGAGAGAAACGCTCCGCGGAATCTAAAATCAAGGACTTCTGTAAGCGCAACTCCTCCTTGAGCAGTCCATGGGCATTTTCCAGGTTCAAACTCTTGAAGGAGTTGCTGCATACGAGTTCTGCGCATGAGGAACTTCGATGGGCTTCAGTCATCTTATTGGGACGCATCTCGTAAAGGTCCACCCCAATTCCCTGTTCAGCCAAATGCCATGCCGCCTCAGAACCGGCCAACCCTGCACCAATAATTCCTACAGCTTTTTCACTGGGCAATTTTAATTCTCCGAATTCCTACTTGATTTCCCTGAACCAAATCCATTAAATTAAAAATTCTACGGAATGCTTGGTTGCTTGACAAGGACGAACCAGGGCTGGGAACTGGCAGGGTTTGTGAATTGATCGGTTAGAAATGTCTTCATTTCAAACCTTACTTGAGTCAGCTTGCAGATGAAAAATCTGAGAATTTCCTTTTTCGTTCTGACCATTTTTTTCCTGGGAATCACAACTGTTTGGAGTGCACCACAGAAAAACGAACAGAATGAGTCATTTTGGTTTTGGAGTGATGATGAGGTCAGTAGAAAAGCACAGCAGATTGTCTGGTGGCAGGCTCGCTTGGGTGAAGCTAAAAAAAAGAAAATCAAATATCGCCCAACCCGAACCGATAACAGTCCCAAGAATTCAGTCTATCCCGACGATAACCTCCCCCGAGCCAAGAAAAACCTGAGCTTTACCCCATAATGGACGGAAACATCGCTGCCACGGTCTTTGCTGTGATTCATATTCTTTGGGTCCTTCCAGTCGGATATTTTACCCTTCTCGGCATCATGAACCGTTAAGTATAAAACTCGATCTTTCAAGATTCGGTGGACTTAACAATCCTCCTCAGTTGTAAATTCTTTTATAATATTAAATTTAGCATTCAACTGGATTGAAATTTTCTCTATTTCTCTAATTTCAACATTGTAAAGACCATGGCGTACAGACAACTTTCTATAGAAAGTATTGCAGAATATCTTCAGGGGATCCCTGAAATGAAAAAGGTTTTTTCCAGTTTCAATGAATTGGATATCAGAGAGATTGGTGATGGGAATTTGAATTATGTGTATCTGGTAAAAAATAAAGAAAAACCAAATGAATCTGTTGCATTAAAACAAGCCGTCCCTTTTCTCAGAATCGTAGGAGAATCCTGGCCCTTACCCAAAGAAAGGATGACCATTGAGATCAAAGCTTTACTCAAAGCATCCGAATGGTGTCCTCAAAATGTCCCGGAAATTTTCTTCTATTCCCATGAAATGAGCCTCGTCGTAATGAAAGACTTGTCCAGTCATGGCGTTTTGAGAGGGCAGATGATCGAAGGAATGTATTTCCCAAAATTGGCAGATCACATTTCAACCTACCTTGCACAAAATCTTTTTCATACCAGTGACCTTTTTCTTGATCACCGTGAAAAAAAAGAAATGGTTCGAGAATTTATCAATATTGATCTTTGCAAAATCACGGAAGATTTTGTTTTCACCCATCCTTATGAACAAAATGAAACGAATGTTTACAATCCGGAACTTAAAGAATCTGATATCAAATCGATTCAGGAGGATTCAAATTTAAAAATTTCAGTCGCTGAAATGAAGAGAAAGTTCATGACTGAAGCCCAGGCTCTGATTCATGGAGACCTTCATACTGGAAGTATTATGGCAAGTGAAGAGGAGACTTTTGTGATTGATCCGGAATTCGCTTTTGTAGGTCCTATGGGATTTGATTTGGGAGCCATCATCGGCAATTTGCTCATGTCCTATTTTTCCCATGAATACCGTCAACCTCTTCTAGGCAGAGAACCCTATCAATACCGGAAATGGTTGTTGGAAACCATAGAATCGCTCTGGTCAGAATTTGTGAACAAATTTGAGAATCTCTGGATAAATCATCAGAATTCAAGTGGTGACTTGTATTGGGACTATGACTCAGGAGTAGAACATTTTAAAAACCAGAGAGAAAAATATATTTTGGATCTTTTACAAGATTCAATTGGGTTTGCCGCATGTAAGATGATGAGACGTATCCTTGGCCTTGCAAAGGTTGCTGACATAGCAGATATTACTGATTTAAAAGAAAGAGCAAGAATTGAAAACATCACTTTGCAGGTCGGCAAGAAGATGGTTACGGAGAGGAAGAAATTTCGATCAATAAGTGAAGTCATTGACTTGGCACAAGAATTTTCAACCCTGAAGTGAGAACCAATTCATGCAGGGCGCTTCTTAATTCATTTTTTTAAAATCTTCTGAACTAGGGAGCCTTCAATGAACCCAAAAATTGATTTACCCCAAACATTGCGTTGGGAAGGCGGAGAACTTTATCTCCTGGATCAGACCCTGCTTCCTGGAAAGGTGGTTGAGGAACGTCAGGACAGTGTGGAGCAGGTCTGGGACTCGATCAAGAAACTCAAAGTCCGAGGAGCGCCTGCAATCGGTATAGCCGGAGCTTATGGTTTGGTTGTGGCCATGAAAGCACATCAAGGACTCGAGCCTAAAGCTTTTCTCGCTGAGTTGCAAAAACAAGCGGAATATCTGGATAGTTCAAGGCCGACTGCAGTCAATCTGCATTGGGCTTTGGATCGCATGGTACGTCATGCTGAATCACTCTCTCAAAACTCATCTGATACCCTTTGGCAGTCATTACTGGATGAGGCTATCCGGATTCATGATGAAGACCGTCAGTTGTGTCTCGGCATGGGAGAGGCAGGCAAGTCTTTGATCCGAGAGGGAATGGGAGTCTTAACCCATTGTAATGCGGGATCTTTAGCCACTTCAGAACTTGGCACCGCGACCGCACCAATGTACCTGGCTCATCAGGGAGGGGTACAATTCAAGGTCTACGCGGCTCATCAGGAAGGGGTACAATTCAAGGTCTACGCAGATGAAACACGGCCTTTATTGCAGGGAGCAAGGTTGACAAGTTGGGAACTGATGCAGGCAGGTATTGATGTCACACTCATTTGTGACAATATGGCCGCATCGATGATGTCCAAGGGGCATATCGACTTGGTCATTACCGGGACGGATCGGGTAGCGGCCAATGGTGATGTGTGTAACAAAATCGGCACCTTGGGGGTTGCCATCCTCGCCAGACATTATGGAATCCCATTTTATGTCGCATGCCCCTATTCCACGATTGACCATGATATGGAAAGTGGTGATAAAATTCCCATCGAAGAAAGAGATCCCGAAGAAATCGTCAATTGGGGCGGGCATCGAACTGCACCGGACAATGTCTCGGTACGGAGTCCTGCGTTTGACGTTACTCCAAATGAACTGGTAACAGGCTTGATTACCGAAAAAGGGATCCTCAGGGCCCCTTACAGCGAATCGATCCGAGAAACCTACTCGAGTTGATCATGGCACAGCAATCCAATAAAGAAGGCCCTTTTGTAATTGGGGTAGACGCAGGAACGGAAAGTCTGCGAGCAGGAGTGTTTGATCTCCAGGGAAATCCACTGGCGTTTTCATCTACAGCTTACCAAACAACTTTTCCAAAACCGGGCTGGGCGGAACAAAACCCCCAGGATTGGTGGGAAGCTCTTGGCAAATCAGTAAAAAATTCCATTTCAGAAGCAGGCATTTCTTCTTCGGCTGTTGCTGCAATATGTCTGGATACGACCTGCTGCAGTGTGGTTGCCCTGGATGGAAACGGAGATCCGCTAAGGCCATGTCTGATCTGGATGGATTTACGAAGTGCTCCTCAGACAGAAAAAGTTTTGGCTACCGGAGATAAGGCATTAAGGGTGAACAGTAACGGCCAGGGGCCGGTTTCGGCCGAATGGATGATCCCCAAATCCTTATGGATCAAGGAAAACGAACCGGATCTGTTTGAAAAGGCGGCAACGATTTGTGAATTCCAGGATTACATGAACCTTCACCTGACAGGAAGAAAATGTGCTTCCATTAATAATGTCTCTGCCCGATGGCATTATGACCGGAGTCAGGGGGGAATTCCTGAAACGATGCTTGAAAAGCTGGGACTAGGTGATTTATCCGAAAAATGGCCCGGAGATGTTTTGGATCTTGGGGAAACCATTGGAGGCTTGACCCCAAAAGCTGCGGAACATCTTGGACTTCCCAAAGAACTGCCTGTAATTCAGGGAGGTGCTGATGCGTTCATAGGAATGGTCGGACTCGGAGTTGTCAAACCAGGCAGCCTAGCGTTCATCACGGGCTCATCCCATCTTCAGCTTGGCCTGAGCGACAAAGCCTTTAATGGAACTGGGGTCTGGGGCACCTACTGTGATGCCCTTTTGCCAGGAATTCATGCGGTTGAGGGGGGGCAGACTTCCACCGGGTCAGTAATCAACTGGTTGAAAAAACTTTACGGGGTAGAAGATTATCAAACCCTCAACCGGGAGGCAGAGCAACTGCCCCCAGGCTCAGAAGGTTTGATTGTGCAGGAGCACTTCCAAGGAAACCGCACTCCCCACACGGACCCTCTTTCCCGCGGGGTATTTCACGGTTTGACTCTCAAACACGAAAGAGCTCATCTCTTCCGGGCGGTCATAGAAGGTGTATCATTTGGTAGTGAACTGATTCTGGAAACCATGCGAAATAACGGATTTAAACCGGATAGGATCGTAATGGCCGGTGGTGCCACACGTTCACCGCTATGGCTCCAAATCCATGCCGATGTGTCGAATCTTCCCTTGACCATCACCAAGGTCCCAGATGCCCCCAGCCTTGGCTGTGCGATTCTTGCAGCAACAGGAGCAGGTCTTTTCCCGGATGTTTCAACAGCCGTAGAAAAAATGGTCCAGGTTGACCGATTGGTGGAACCTAACTCTGAAGTCCATCAGCAGTATCAACCTTTTTATGAGAATTACAAGGAGACCTATCATTCGATGAAAAAACTTCGGATGGGATTGGAATAATGATGAATCATCCGGTGATTCAAAGAGGTTCAAAAACCGTCATTGCGATGGCACATGTGCCCGCTTTGCCCGGTGCCCCGGACTATGATTCCCAAATGGGAATGCAGAAACTCCATGACTGGGTTGCCAGAGATGTGGAGGCTCTGCAAACCGGGGGGGTGGATGCCATCATGTTCGGGAACGAGTTCGACAGACCCTATGTTTTAAAAGCCCCACCGGAAGGACTTGCGGCTCTTACTGCAGTGGTGACGGAAGCACGGAAAATCCTCAAAGTTCCATTTGGAGTCAATTACCTTTGGGACCCCGTGGCAACGGTTGCACTGGCATCAGCCACCGGAGCTTCTTTTGCGAGGGAAATCTATTCCGGAGTGTATGCCTCGGATATGGGATTATGGGTCCCTGATTGTGCCGGAGCAGCCCGCCTAAGGGCTCAACTCAATAATCAGGATCTGCAGATGCTTTTCAACATCAATGCAGAATTCGCTACCAGCCTCGACAGCCGTCCTCTTGCGGTTCGTGCCCAAAGTGCTGTTTTTTCTTCCAAGGCAGATGTTATTTGTGTTTCCGGACCCATGACCGGTCAGGGGGTCGAGCACTCCGAACTGGCATCGGTGAGAAAGGTGATTCCCGATACACCCTTACTGGCTAATACCGGAGTCAACCTGGAAACCGTGAAAGATATTTTCCAAGTCGCCGATGGGTGTGTGATCGGGACGCATCTCAAAAAAGATGGAAACACCTGGAACCCTGTGGATCCAGAGCGGGTGAAAAGATTTATGGATACCGTTAAAAACTAAGTAAAGGAGCATGATGAAAAAGATTTTGAATGATCCGTATCAATATGTTGATGAAATGTTGGCAGGACTCTGTTCTGCTCACCCAGAACTTTACCGCCAAGCAGGAGAAGCGGGAAGAGTCATTGCACGCTCTGAAAAAATCAAAAACGGAAAAGTTGGAATTGTCAGCGGAGGAGGTTCCGGCCATCTTCCGATTTTCACCGGTTACGTCGGACAAGGTCTTCTAGACGCTTGTGCCATCGGGGATGTCTTTGCTTCTCCTTCGGTAGACCAAATGGCGGATGCCATGCGAGAAGCCAATGGAGGAGCAGGAGTCCTTCGTCTCTATGGAAATTACGGGGGCGATGTGATGAATTTCGATATGGCAGGTGAAATGCTGGAAATGGAGGACGTCGAATCCTCCACTGTCTTGTTGGCCGATGATGTTGCTTCCGCATCCAAACAAGAGAGGGAAAAAAGACGCGGTGTGGCAGGCATGGTCTACGCGTTCAAGATCGCAGGAGCTGCAGCAGAAGAAATGAACAATTTAAACGAAGTGACTCGCATTGCTCAGAAAACTGCTGATGCTTGCCATTCTGTCGGTGCTGCCCTAACACCTTGTACCGTCCCTCAGGCAGGTAAACCCACATTTGAAATTTCTGACGATGAAATGGAAATGGGGATGGGAATCCACGGAGAACCAGGAGTTTGGCGGGGGAAAATAAAAAAAGCGGACGAGATAGCAAACGAAATGATCGACATGCTTCTCGCCGATATGGATTTAACCTCCTCATCACGAGTGTCTGTTTTGGTCAACAGTCTCGGCGCGACCCCTCCGGAAGAGCTCTACATCTTGTATCGGATAGTGAAGAGCAGAATGGAGGATGTTGGTGCTGAAATTGTGATGCCTCTGGTAGGAAGGTATGCGACCTCAATGGAAATGACAGGAGTTTCATTTACCTTCTGTGAATTGGATTCCGAATTGGAAAAATTATTGAAGGCTCCGGCAGATTGCGCCTTTTGGAAAGTAGGATGATCACAACTGATTCGATCAAAACTGCGGCAACCAAAATTGCCCAGCTGATGGAGGAATCGGCAGATGAATTAAATGCCGCGGATGGCTTATTAGGTGACGGAGATCTTGGAATCACCATGGTCCGGGGTTTTCGTGAAATCATTGAGGTAAGAGATTCTCTTCCGGATGATGTGGGAATGGCCTTGTTCCAATGCGCCAAAGCCTTCACCAAATCATCCGGTTCGAGTTATGGGACCTTGTTGGCAACTGGGCTGATGAGCGTTGCCAAAAAAAAGAAAGGTCAACAGGAGATTCAAGTCGAAGAAATTTCTGCACTACTCAATGACGCGCTTGATGCAATGAAACAAAGGGGTAAGGCTGAGCTTGGAGATAAAACGGTGCTGGATGTCATTGCGGCATCAAGTCAGGCCGCAAAGGACCAATCTGATGGAAGCAGTGTTTTGAAAGCCATCAACGATGCAGTTACAAGTACTATTGATGAGTTTAGGTCCCGTCAAAGTAAAATTGGAAGAGCAAGAATCTTTTCAGAAAAATCCATAGGACTCGATGATCCAGGAATGCTTGCGTTCAGAAAAATGCTAGAGGCTCTGAGTTAATTCATGGGAAAAAATCGTTGGGACGAGTTGGCAGATATCTTAGTCAATTACTCAACCCAAGTTCAAAAAGGAGATCGGGTTTTAGTGACGATGATGGAAACGGATACGTTCCCTCTGGCAAGAGCGGTACATGCTTCGGCTGTTAGAGCCGGAGCGGTTGCCCACATCGAATTTCAATCACTGCTTGTTCAGAGGGATCTGATGCAATTTGGGGTGCAGGAACAGTTTGTTCACGCCCATGAAATGCAGTCAGAAGGTATGAATTGGGCAGATGTCTATATAGGTTTGAGAGGAGCCAGTAATCCTCATGAGCTCTCTGGCATTGCTGAAGAAACCATCATGTCGTTTCGGAGAGAATTAGGAAAAGTTTCAGCAAAAAGAACCAAAGATACTCGTTGGGTTTTAGTTAGGGTTCCGAACTCCTCATTTGCACAGCAAGCAGGAATGAGTACCGATGAAATGATGGATTTCTTTTTTGATGCAACATTGCTGGATTGGACTCAGGAAGCCCAAAGGTATGATGAAATATGCAAATTCATGCAGTCGACGGAAGAAGTCAGAATCTTATCAAAAGATACGGACATAACTTTCTCAACCAAAGGAAGAAAATATGTAGTCGATGACGGTCACATCAACATGCCTGGAGGTGAGGTTTATACTGCGCCACTTGATGAAAGTGCAGAAGGCTACATTCAATTTGAATTTCCTGCGGTTTTTTCAGGGCAGTATGTCGAGGGGATTCGACTGCAATTTTCAAAAGGAGAGGTGGTTGAAGCCCATGCATCCCGTAATGAAGAACTTCTTCATCAATTGATTTCCATGGATGAAGGAGCAAAAAGAATTGGGGAATTCGGAGTAGGAACGAATTATGGGATTAACCGCTATTGTTATGATTTACTCTTTGATGAAAAGATAGGAGGAACGGCCCATATCGCCTTGGGAAGAGCTTACGAACAATGTGGAGGCATCAACCAATCCGCTTTTCACTGGGACTTGATCAAGGATTTAAGAGAAGAGGGGCAGTTGATTCTTGATGGAAAGGTTGTGATGCAAAATGGAACTTTTTTAATTTAATTTGATGAACATGCAACAAACACCAAATTCT
>OCVP010000770.1_pt1 | contig 14291 bp, 19 predicted proteins | sample 1539171 | NCBI WGS metagenome assembly OCVP01 (sample SAMEA51879418, study PRJEB22527) | metagenome
AAGATAAAAGAATTTCAAGAATGCCTGTTTCAAAATCAGAATCCCTTGATGATACATTTGGAATCGTATACGTTAAAGATTTGTTTAATATGAAAGCAAACTCAGATTCAGTTGAAATAGAAAATTTAGTAAAAGATGTGATCTACTTACCTGAATACACAACTGTTTTGTCAGCATTAAATATTTTACGAGAAAACAAATCAAGTTTTGCATGTGTTATTGACGAGAACGGTGGTATAGAGGGTGTAATTACTATTAAAGATGTACTATCTGAATTTGTAGGTGAACTTCCTGATGAACATGATCAAAGATTCTTAGGGATAAGAAGACTTGGACCAGGTCAGTGGACTATTGAGGGTAAAACAGATATAGATGATTTTGAGGAATTTTTTGGACTTGAGCCTTACGATAAAGATGTAGCAACGGTAGGTGGTTTGTTCTTAAGTCATTCAGAGCAACTTCCATCTATTGGTGAAAAAATTACACTTGATGGCTTAGAAATCACCGTTATGGAAATTGATAATAGAAGAATAGATACAGTAGTAGTTAAAAAAATTGCTAAAAAATAATTTAACTATTTTGATTAAGGTATAGGTATGGGTGCAATTTGGGCAGTTATATCACTAATGGCTGTCTGGCTATTATACGGGTTGCTTGCTTCAATATTTGTTAAAGGTATTAATAGTAGAGATGCTCTACCTTTGTTGTTATCTGGAATGATTGGTGGAGCTGTAGGTGGACAAATTTCTACGTTTATGGATATTCCTGACAATATTTGGTGGTTTAGTGAATTAATTAAATTTTTACTAACTATCTTGTCCTTGTACATGATCAGTATTTACTGGAGTAAAAGAAAAAGTAAAAGTTAGTTTTTTGGAACTCTAGCTGCTTTTAACAGTTTTCCATTTTCATCAACCATGCCACATCTCTTTGATAAAAGTTTTGTGTTGAATAAAAATAAATCTTTCCTAAAAATCGCAATATATCCATACCCTTTAACTTTATCCAATTTATTAAGTGCTTCCTCAAGAAAATCAATTTTGGATACAATTACAAGTGGTAAATTATCATAAAGAGCATCCCATTCATCTGATTTTGTAACTTTTGGAGATTTAATTAATTGATTGTAAATTGTTTCATTCATTGTCAATAACCTCAAAACAAGTTAATAATTCTTCTTCTATTGTGGGATTATCAAAATCTTCTTTGGTTCTAAATGCTTCTGTTTTCCAGACTGTTAATTCTCTCATTAATATTTCTTCGTCAGTTCCATCTATATTTATCTCAATCTCAGAATATTGCTTTGGCTCAACCTTGAAGAGACTTAAAAGACTTTTACCATTTGCAGTCTTATCTCCAACAACTATCGTTACTGAACTATCGAAACCTTGGCAAAGTTTCACAAATTCGCTACCTGGTCTTGCATGTAAGCCGGGATAAATTAATATCTTAAATTTCTTTTTTTGAGACATTTTATTTTCCTAATTTTTCTAAGTATGATTCTAATTTTAAATCCTGTCCCCAATATGAGGTATACATAATTGATTTATCTAGATTTAATACTTTGTCTTTAAATTCTTTATATCCTTCAACAAAACTAAAATCATATTCATATAAGATATCTAGAATTTGTTTAAAACTTTCGATTGATTTATTATTATCAATCAGTAAATCTAATGGGCCATGAAACCGCTCATTTTTTGCAAATTTGATAAAGGGGTTTCTAGCAACTCTTCTTAATTCATCATTAATCACTGAATTTGAGAATCTTTTATGAATTGTATCCATAAATCTTTCTAACTGAACTCTGTCTTCATTTTCGAGTAGGAGTACGCTTTCTAAAAATTCCTTTCCCATCTTTTCTGTAAAATCTTTAGTTCTTTTATTAATAAAAAGTTCATGAACATATTTTAAATTATTTGCTAATCCAAAATAAGATAAACAAAGATGATAACCGTTTAACATCCAAAGTTTTTTTCTAAATTCATATTCGTAATCTCCATAACGAACTATTTCAGATTCTTTAAATATTTTTTCATGATTTTCGTCGATGAGGATCATTCCGTATTCTTCTACGAAAATATCTAATTCATTTGATTCTTGTTTGGGAATAATTTTATCAACAACAACATCCGTAAATTTTATATTATTTTCTTTGTAATTACATTTTATTTTGGAAGTTGTTGATGAGCGATATTGATTTTCAAATGCTATAAAATTTAACTCTCTATTTTTGGCATTGTTAATAACAATTTTAAGTACTTCACTTACATGATTCGGGCCAACAGAGGTTGTTACAAAAGAGCATTGGTTTAATGCTTTATTTAATTCCTCCTCATCGGATAAATTAATGCCATCAATATTCTCAACTGATTTGTATAGATTTTTAGACTCAATTAATTTAATATCAAAATGTTTTTCTTTTTTAATCTTATTAATTAAGCTTTTATCAACATCAACAAATATTACATCATAGTTATTTTCTATTAAAACTGGTGCAATAAATCCTCTTCCTATATTTCCAGCACCAAAATGTAAAGCTAGTTTATTCACTTTGATTAGCTTAAAATATCGTATATTTTATCGACTGAATTTGTTTTCCATAGATTTTTTGCATCTTCTTCAGATTCAAGTGAATCTCCTAATGAAGCTAATACATTCATATGTTCATCGCTATTAGCTGCAATGGCAATTACTATAAAAACTTTCTCACCTAACCAGTCAACCCCATTTGGTATCTGTAAAACACTTATTCCAGTGTGATTTATATATTTAAAACCTTCAGACATACCATGCGGTATTGCTACACCTGCTCCCGGTAAATATGTTGTGTACGGGTGCTGTTCAACTTTTTCTTTCATTGATAAAATATATTCAGGTTCTATATACCCATTATCTACTAACAATTTTCCAGATTGCTCTAAACACTCATCAATTGTTTCAAAAGCCTGATTGACTAATATGGCCTCTTTTATCAGTACTGGCCTTTTTGTCATGAAGATGTAATTGTATTTCCCTCTGATAAATCTTTGATTAATTTGTTTAAAGACGGATCATTCATAAACATTACGTACTGAATCAAAACTGAATTTTCTGGTGCAGCACTTTTTGCAACCCCTGCTAATCCTTGATGTGTTACAACTATATCAGCGTCAGCAGGTATTTGAGTTGCTGGTGAATGGACTATTTCTATATCAAGGCCGGCTTTTTTTGCTTTCTTGATAAGACTATTTTTTACCATCAAACTTGAACCAGCTCCAGCTTCACAAGCTAAACAGATTTTTTTTACATTCGATGCCTCGATTGAACTCATAAATTCCTTTCAAAAAAAATTGACTTGGGAGTTTCCTCCCAAGTCAATTATAACTAATTCTTATTAGTTCTTAAACATCAACTCCTGGAATTGAAGTTTCTATTGAATCTTCTACTCCGGCATCAGTTTCTTGAATTGGTCGTGCTCTAAGTAGTAATGTACCAACAACTGCTGAAGCAATTGCACCGATAGCAACACCACCTAACACTCCTACTGCTCCACCTCTCGGTGTCATCGACAAGAAAGCAAAAATACTTCCTGGCGATGCAGGACCAACTAGTCCAGCATCAGTAGCTACGAACCAAAGATCTGCTGAAATTCCACCGGCCCACATTGCAATAATCATTATTGGATGTGCTAACACATATGGAAAGTAGACCTCATGAATTCCACCAAAGAAATGGATAATTATTGATCCTGGTGCGGAAGCTTTCCACATTCCAGAACCAGCAAACCAATATGCAAGTAGTAAACCTAGTCCAGGACCAGGGTTAGCTTCTAGCATGAAATAAATTGATTTACCCATTTCAGCTGACTCAGCTGCACCTAATGGTGTCAAGACACCGTGGTTTACAGCATTATTCAAGAACAATACTTTTGCAACTTCAATAGGTATGTCTGCTAATGGCACTAAACCACTTTCAACTAAACCTGAAGCAAAATTTCCTAATCCGTCAGAAATTGCTGTCAAAATAGGTGCAAGACCTAAATAGGTTACAACGCTTGTTCCAAGTCCAAGTATTCCTAAAGAAAAGTTGTCATAAAGCATTTCGAAGCCTTCTGGAACACTATCTTGTAGTCCTCCATCAACCTTTTTAAGGATCCAGGCAGAACCAGGGCCTACCAACATAGCACCTAGGAACTGAAATGTTTCAGTACCTATAATTGCTGCAGCTGTTGTAACAGCACCAATGACACCACCTCTATGACCATAGACCATCTTTCCACCTGTATAACCTAATAGCAGTGGAAGAAGCCATTTAATCATAGGGACGACCATTGTTGATAGATCCTCATTTGGTAACCAACCGGGTCCTATAAAAAGAGCTGTAATTAGCCCCCAAGCGATGAAGGCACCAATGTTAGGAATAACCATTCCTGACGCAGCACCACCAACGCGTTGTATGAATTCTTTCATATTTTTTCAATCCCCCTTTAGATTGATCAATCTGTCACTCTTTGTAACAAATATGTGATATTGGTAATATCACATACTCTAATTATAAAAAATAAAACTTTGCCTTTCATACGTCTTCAAAAATTTTTTATTTATAAGTTGTAACTTTGGATTAAGTTGGCAGTCATTTAAACCTAATTTTCGCTTATAATTCAATAAAATAGGAGGTTTAAATGGATGTTGAATCAACAATGTTACCGTTAGGAACGAAAATGCCAAGCTTTAATTTACTAGGCATTGACGGTGAAGTGTATACAAATGAAATATTCGATGGAAAAAAAGGTTCTCTTGTGATGTTTATATGTAATCATTGTCCTTTTGTTAAGCACGTTAATGAAGAGATAGTAAATTTAAGCAATGAAATAATGGGAAACGATATCGGTGTAATAGGAATTAATTCAAATGACAGTACTCAAGAAAAATATGCAGAAGATAGCATTGATAAAATGAGAGAGTATGCAGATAACTTAGGATACAATTTTCCATATGTCGTTGATGAAGATCAATCTGTTGCAAAAAATTTTACGGCGCAATGTACACCTGATTTTTTTCTTTTTGACAGTGATCAAAATCTTGTTTATAGAGGTCAACTTGATGGCTCTAGGCCTGGCAACGATGTCCCAACTAATGGAGAAAGCCTAAGAAGTGCTATTCAAGCCTTGTTAAATAATGAAGATCCAATCTCTGATCAACTTCCAAGTATGGGGTGCAACATTAAATGGAGAGTGGGAGAAGAGCCGGATTATTTTTTGAATGTAAAAGGTTAATCTAAATCTTGAATCTGAATAAAAAGTCTTCTTGGACGGGCACAATCTAACTCAACAAAAAAGAGACGTTGCCATCTTCCTAAAATAATTTCAGAATCTACAACAGGTAAAGAAACTGAGGTTGAACCAATGATAGAACCTCTTACGTGAGATCTCCCATTAACATTTTCATCTTCTTGCATGTTTTCAGTTCTTAAATCCCAATCATCATGCTCATAGTATGAATCTGAAGGTATGAGTTCTTCTAGTTTTCTTTTAAAGTCATTGATATACCCTGTTTCGGATTCGTTGATAATTATTGCTGTAGTTGTATGTGGGGTTGATATTGTTACTGAACCATGTGCAATATTTGAAGCTGAAATTAAGTTTTGAATATTTTCAGTAAAATCACAGAACTGATTTGTTTCCTCTGTATCAAAATGTAAAGCGTAAGTTGCAGATTTGTTTGATGTTGATTTGTGAAGTTCTACCAAATCAGATTTAACAACATCTGCACCGATTCTTTGATTAGGTTTTTTCATAGTAAACTCAAATTTTATAATAACAATTTGATAATTTATTCAATATTTATTCAACTATTTTGTGATAACCAATACTTATAAAGTTGATTGTCAGTTATATCAATATTCTCAATCTCAATTGGTTCACCTTTTTTAACTTCAGAGTTCAAGATATTGTTCTCGGCTATACCTAATGGAGCAAGATTTTTTGAATTTTCTACTCTCATGGCCTTTCCATATATATTTTCTCCCCCGATTGAACCAAGATTTGTACCAGCTTTTAGATCTTTTTTTGAATATGCAACTACTTCAACGTTCCATTTTTTTGCACTTAGTTGTGTTTCTTTCTCAACCATTAACTTCATGATTGTTCTTGGAATCTCTAAGCTTGTTAAGTGATAAGGTCTATATAAAGTCCAGTATGGACCTTTTCCCATTTTTAAATACTCCATTTCATAATTTACATAATCATCTTCTGAATAAACTATTGCAAAAACACCTGGTGCTACCCCAAACGCAAAATCAACAACATTTGTATTTTCTAGTATCCCTCCAGATGTTTTAGGAATAAAAATAGAATTTAGTTCATCATAAGTAGAGTTAGGTCCGTGCATTCCATCAATATCAATATCAAAATCAAGATAATTTGCTAACGCTGCCATCTCAATCATTGTTTTACTGCCATCAACAAAGCTTGTTAGCATATAGGGGTTCATTTTCTTTTCTTTAGCTTCTTTTTCAAGATCCATTGGAGTTTTAAAGACATCAAAAGGATTATTCTTACCTTTACCAATTGCAATTACATCGAGGGAAATTTCCCTTGCAAAATTAAATAACTCAACTGCTGCAACTGGTTCATCTCCATCTCCAACAGTCACAATGGTATTGTTTTTCTCTGCCTCTCTATTTAAAGCTAAACCTATCGTTGCTTCTGTCTCGACATTTAATAAAATCAAATTAATGTTTCTATTTAAAACCTTAAATGCAACTTCAGCTCCTGAGGAAGGTGTTCCTGTTGCTTCTATGACTATATCTAAATCCTGATCATCGAGTGAATCAAGATTAGTTGAAATTGTAATATCATTATTCTGGTTGTATTTGCTTCGAGCCATATCTAATTTATCTTCGTTTTTGTCAACGATTAAAACAAGATCTGTATCTAGCATTTTGTTGATTTGAGTCACAATACCCTGACCCATTTGTCCAGCACCAACTAAAGCAACTTTTGTTTTTTTACCTCTTTCTTGAACAAAATCTGAATATCTATCTAATAAACTCATTTATTTCCATACTCTTCTAGTTTTAATTTAATAGTTTCTAAATCTTCTTTATATGTTATTTTCAGATTGAGGTCAGAGCCTAAAATAACTTTTGATTCAATATTCAAATTTTTTGAAACTTGCTGAGTTGTATCGTGTGAAATCATTTCTTCTTCAACATTAATAAGGTAGGCCTTTTCTAAAATTTCATATTCAAATATTTGGGGAGTTTGAATTTCAACAAGATTATCTTTTAAAAGCTTTTGCGATGTTTTACTGTAAAGGCTGGTCTCTATGTAAGGAGAGCAAGATCCATGTGTTTTTGCTTCTGTAATTAGTTCCTTCAATAAGTCTTCTGGTAGAAAAGATCTTGCACAATCATGAATTGCAACTAAATCATTATTATCTACGTCCATTAATTTTAAAGTATTTAGAGCAAAAATCTCGCTTTCTTGTCTTGTTTTGCCTCCTAGAATTAATTCAAATTTCTTATCAATTACATATGAATTTAGAATTTCTTTTGTTTTTTCTATATTGGTTTCATTACAAACAATAACTATTGAGTCGATATCGTCACAGTTTAAAAAAGTTTCGATTGGGTATCTAATAAGCTCTTTATCTTTGTATAAAGCAAATAGTTTATCTGACTCAAATCTTTCACTTAAGCCAGCTGCAAGCAGTATTCCAAAAACTTTCAATATATTTTTATGATATGAGTTTTCTTAAACTTTGAGAATCTGTTGAAGAAAGAATTTCTTCTTTTTCTATATGGGATAAATTTTCTTTTGCATGAATAAGTGAATTGATTATATTTGGTCCTTGAGATGGAGCAATACTAAATACTCTAAGTCCAAGTAAGTATAAGATAATTGATGAGTCTTTATCCGAAGCCATATCTCCACATACAGAGACTTCGATATCATTCTTAAGTCCAGTATCGATTACATTACTAATTAATCTAAGTACAGACACATCAAGAGGGTCTTGATATTTGTTTAGTGTGGAAAGACCCCGATCAGCTGCATATGTGTATTGAATTAAGTCATTAGTTCCTATTGAAAAGAAATCAACATGTTGAATGTATTGATCAGTATTTAATGCAACAGAGGGTGTTTCAACCATTATCCCTAAAGGAGGTGGGTTAACATTTAATTTTTTAGATTCATCTGTGACTATTTTTTTAGCATCTAAAAAATCATCAAGAATAGAAACCATTGGAAACATTATTTTTACTTTTTCTTTCAGATCTGAACTAAGAATTGAAATTATTTGTTCTCTAAAAAGATCTTTTTCATCTAAAGAATATCTTATTCCTCTTACTCCAAGAAATGGGTTTTCTTCTTTAGGTAAATTTAAATATGGAACTTGTTTGTCGCCACCTATGTCTAAAGTTCTAAAAACAATAGTGTTAGAAAATTTTGTATTTAATTCATTATTAATTTCTATTTGTTCTTTTAATGTAGGTTTTGAGGATCTATCAATATAGACAAATTCAGATCTAAATAGGCCAACTGATTTTATATGGTCATCATTAAAAGCATTTATCTCTTCACTGCTACCTATATTTGCTCTAAGTTCAATACCTAAGTCTTTGATTGAATCTTGATTATATGACTCTCTTAATTTGTTTATTTTATTCAAACCTTCTTCAACTTTTTTGAGAACATCCGATGTTGGATCTAAGAAAATTTCTCCTGTATCTCCATCTAATACAACACTTTTATTAAAATCCGAATCGATTTTTGTAATATCAAAATTTATCACACAGGGTATTCCTAAATTTTTAGCAACAATTACAGCATGAGATGTAGGTCCTGCATTTGATACAACGAAACCCTTTACTTTTGTAAGGTCTATGGATGAAGTATCATTTGGTGTTAAATCATCAGCAAAAATAATTACATCCTCAGTTAAATTTTTATCTATAACAATATCCTGCATTGTAAAAATGATTTCTTTACCTATAGAAATTATGTCTTCGGCTCTTTGTTTAAAATACTCATCTTCAAAACTAAGCATTTGATCTGATGTGTCTTTAAAAACTTGAAAAACCTCTGTGAGATTTTGGTCTTCATCGACCATTTCAACTATCTCAGGGTCATTTATAAGAAGACGATATGCATCTAAAACTTTTGATTCATCTTCTCTGTTTTCTTTTTCTAGTTCACTAATTAGCTGTTCATATCGCATATCTAATTTGCTTTGACTTTCTTTAAAACTCAGCTTTTTAGGAATTGAAAAATCTATTTCATTATTTATAACGTAAAATTTACCAAGACCAATACCGGGAGAAACTCCTGATCCTTTGTAAGTGTCCATAGAGTAAAGTTAGTGAAATATTTTTATATTGCAATACTTCTTAGTTGTTAAAGATTGTATCTTTGTATTAATGGAAATATTAGAAATTATTATCAAAAGAGAATTGTTTTCTTCTAAAGATATTGAAGAGCTTGGAATAGTTGAAAATCAATGCTTAAAGCTTGTTAACTTTAAAAACAGTAGTGATTTAACAGTTGATGATGAGGTTCTTGAAAATTTTGATTGTGTCGTAACTGCAAATGAATTAGGCAGTGCAATCAAAAAAATTTCAGATGGAAAAATTGTTGAACATCTGAATAGAGAAAACTATAAAAAACTTACCTATCCATTGTTTCTAAAAAGTGAGACTTTTTTACAGTTCTTGAAGGAAAATAATTCAGAATGGAATCTAATTAAATTCTTAGAAAATCATACTTTTATGATTAATCAGATTTAATCCTTGAATCATAAATCACCTGGGATATCCCGACAAAAATAATAAGAACAAAACCTATTAACTGGCTTAGAGATATTATTTCATCTAATAAAATAATCCCTAAAATAACTCCAGAAGTTGGCTCTAAATAAGTAATGGTACTTACGGATAAAGGTTTGATAATTTTTACTACATACCAATATGTTGTTAAACCTATGGCTGTTAAAAAAATTCCAAGAAAAAGACTTATGCCTATATTCTCTATCATCCATCCAAAGCCTTGAGTAGTAAAATAAAGCATTACGAATCCTGCAGAAATCAATTGTGCAAATGCAATATTTAAACCACCAAATTCAGATGTATAATATTCACCAATAGTTATCAAAAAAGATAAACTTATTGCACTTAAAATCCCAAAAATTAATCCACTTATCGAATTGATAGATCTAACTTCTAGCAAAATTATCAAGCCACTAAATCCAATTAAAATAATTAAAATTTGAATTATTGTTAATTTTTTTCCACGAATTCTTTCAATAATTAGAACAAAAATAGGATAAGAAAAAACTAAACCTATTCCAACAGCTACGCTATTTCTATCTATAGATTCAAACATTGTTGCCCAGTGGATCGCTAACAAAGGTCCTAAAATTAATCCCGGCTTAATTAAAGCTTTAAAGTTTACTTTTTTATTGATAAAGAATAATGAAAGAAAAATAGAGCCGATAAATGTTCTTATTCCCACAAGACTTAATGGACTTATATCAGTGGTTTTGATAATTATGGGTATGGTTCCCCAGGAAATAGCTAAAACTGTTATTGCAGCATAAGCTCCAAAAGTTTTATTCACTAATCTTGTTGTCTTGAATAATTAGAAAACTGTGTATATTCCTTACTAAAGTAAAGGTCTACTTTTCCTGTTGATCCAGATCTATGCTTTACAATATTAACTTCGGCGACACCTGGGGTTTCTGTAGCTGGATTGTAATAATCATCTCTATAAAGCATCATCACAATATCAGCATCTTGTTCAATAGCTCCTGATTCTCGAAGATCACCTAATCGTGGTCTTTTATCTTCTCTTGCTTCCGCGGCACGATTTAACTGTGATAAAGCAATGATTGGAACTTTTAACTCACGGGCTAGATTCTTTAAGTTTCTACTTATTTCCGCAATTTCTTGTTGTCTGTTATCTCCAGACATACCCTGCATTAATTGAAGATAGTCTACAACAATAAGATCCAGACCTTTTGAGGATTTAAGCCTTCTAGATTTTGCTCTAATGTCTGTGACTGTGATTACAGAAGCATCATCGAAATATAGAGGCATATTGTTTACTTTTGAAGCTGCTTCAACAACACGAGACCACTTTTCAGGACCAAGTTGACCTTTTCTTGCATCTCCTGAAGTAACCTTTGCTTCAGAAAATAATACTCTTTGAACTAATTCTTCTTTTGTCATTTCAAGTGAAAAGAAAGCTGTGACTTTGTCTTCTTTTGAAACATTTGTCGCAATATTTAATGCAAGCGATGATTTACCCATACTTGGTCTTGCAGCGATTACAACAAGGTTTCCTTCTTGAAGCCCAGCAAGTACTGAGTCAAGATCTGCAAAATTTGTTGCTAAACCTGAAAGACCAGTACCCCTATTTTCAATTTCTTCAATTCTCTCAATTGCATCATTTAATACATCTGATACCCCAATAAGTCCCTCTCCAATAGCATCATCTGAGGCAGTAAATATTGACTGCTCAGCCTCATCCATAACATTCGATATATCCTTATCGAGGGCATAAGCTAAAAGCTCGATCCTTCCACTAGCTTTGAGTAGTTTTCTTCTGTTTGAATGTTCGAGAACAATTTCAATATATCTCTCAAAGTTTGCTGAACTAGGTACATTTTCTATCAATCTTGCAATAGATGAAGTTTTTAAACTTGTAGTATTTTTATTATCTTTAAAAACAGTCTCTGAAACAGTAACGCTATCAATTGGTTTTCCTGAATCAAACAAGTCTTTCATTGCCTCAAAAATTGTTTGATTTGTAGGACTATAAAAATCTGATGATTTAACTGATTCCATCAATCTATTTGCAGCATCTCGAGATAAAAGTGCACTTCCCAATAGTGCTTCTTCAGCCTCAATACTATTTGGAGGTGCTTTTTGAAGACCGTCTAAATCTCTATTTGATACTGCTTCCGGTCCAGCCATATTTATGTCTCCGGAACAATTTCTAGAGTTACTTCAAATGAAACATCTCCACTTAGATTGATAGCAATGTTGTGTAAACCTATTTCTTTAATTGAGTTTTCAGCTATTTGATCTTCTTCAATTTTATACCCAGAAAATTTTTCGATTGCTTCGATTATTGAATCATTTGAAATTGCAGCATAAAGTGTGCCTTCGTCAGTTGAATTTGCAGCAATTACAATTTTTGCATCGGCAAGTCCTTCTTTGATAGAATTTGCTAACTCAATATTTTCTTCAATAGAGGCTTGTCTCTTTTCTTGCATTTTTTCCGCAAGTAAAATATTTTTTGGAGTAGCTTTTATACCTAAGTTCTTAGGAAGTAGATAATTTCTTGCATAACCTTTAGCAACCTCGACAACGTCTCCTTTTTTACCAAGTTTCTTGATATCTTGATTTAAAATTACTTTCATCTTCTGTTGTAGGATTGTTTATAAGAACTTGTCGTTACATAAGGCAAAAGAGCTAACTCTCTTCCAATTTTTACAAGTCTGGCAATTTTTGCTTGTTCTTGTTTAGTTATCCCTGTAATTAAGCTGGATCTGATTTTTCCTCTATCAGATAGAAATTTTTCTAAAAGTTTTACATCTTTATATGTTGCATTTTCTATCTGCTCTTTTGAAATTCTCCTTTGTTTTGGAGCTTCATATTTAGATAACTTTGGCTTACTTGATCTGTTGTTTGATTTACCCATGATGTACCTTAAAACGGAGCTTCGTTCTCTTCGAAATCATCTCTTGCTTTAGGTGCTTCTGATACGCTCCCTCCACCTGATGTTCTCTCAACATTTGCTCTTGCCCATCTCAAACTAGGTGCAATTTCATCGATGGCTATATCGACTACTGATCTGTTCTGTCCGTCTTGTGTCTCCCAAGATCTGTAATTTAATCTACCAACAACGATTACTCTCATTCCTTTTTGTAATGTTGAAGATGCATTTTCTGCCATATCGTTCCAAACTGTTCCCTGGAAGAACATTGGCTCACCTTCGTCCCAAGATCCGTCATTGTTTCTTTTTCTTTTGTTTTGTGCAATTCTTATCTCAGCTAATGTTGCACCAGAGTCTGTGACTCTTACTTCTGGATCAGCTGTTAAATTTCCAATTATTGTTACTGTGTTATCTACCATTTCTCTACCTCTAGCTTTCCATCTTTAACACTTTGTGTCTAATAACATCATCAGATATTTTTAGCACTCTATCTAACTCTCCAGGAATATTTCCAGGACCTTCAAATGAAGTAATTGTATAAATCCCTTCATTGAAAGTATCAATTTGATAAGCAAGTTTTCTTTTTTGCCAAACTCCTTGATCTGATACGTTACCACCATTAGTGGTAATTAAATCAGTTATAGTTTTGTGTAGTTCTTCAACAACGCTGTCTTCAGCGGTCGGTCTCACAATTGAGACTAAATCATATTTACTCATATATCTCCTATGGACACTTGTACGTGGCTTCTTACGAAGCAGGTACTTATTAATTTAATACTAGATATGGGTTATGACAGAATTTTTTTAACTTCTTTTTTCCACTCTTCAAGGTTTTCTAGTAAAGAATCACCCGAATCATAGGAGTGATCATCAGTAGGAAACTCTTTATTTTCGATGTCTTTTTTGAAATTTTTCATCGTTTCAACAACTCTGTCATATTGGTTGTCGTATCTTTTCACAAATTTTGCATCTATATACTCTTTAGATTTCATACCAAGAAGATCATGATAAACAAGTACTTGCCCATCGACATGTACCCCGGCACCTATCCCAATTGTAGGAATAGAAACTTGTTCAGTTATAGTTTGAGCAACTACCTTTGGCACTCCTTCTAGGACAAAAGAAAAGCATCCTAATGAATCTAAGAGGATTGCGTCTTCCAATAATTCTTTTGCGAGTTCTAAGGTTTTTCCTTGAATTTTGTATCCACCCATTACATTTTTAGATTGTGGTGTCAATCCAAGGTGACCCATTACAGGAATTTCAGCATTGATTAATGCTTTAATCATATTTTCTCTTTTTTTTCCACCCTCTATTTTTACAGCATCTGCTTTTCCTTCTTGAATAAACCTTGCTGCGTTCTTAATAGTCTCTTCCTCAGAAATGTGATAGCTCATGTATGGCATATCTGCTACAACAAGGGAATTTGGATTTGCTCTTGTAACTGCTTTAACATGATGAAGCATTTCGTCAACGGTAACTGAGAGAGTGTCGTCATAGCCTAAAACTACCTGGGCAAGTGAGTCTCCTACAAGAATAATATCTATTTCTGCATCAGATATTGCTTTTGAAGAAGGATAATCATAAG
>OCVP010000780.1_pt1 | contig 14146 bp, 17 predicted proteins | sample 1539171 | NCBI WGS metagenome assembly OCVP01 (sample SAMEA51879418, study PRJEB22527) | metagenome
GACACTGCCGAGCAACTCGTGAGTATCTGCTGGGTGTCTTTGGGGGTTGCTTGGGGGTTGCTTTGGGGTTGCTCCTCGGCATTGCTCGGCCCTGTGGCGTGACCGCCAGGGTGCTGCTTGCACAGCTGATTCATGGGCCACCCCTGAGGCACCAGGGCTGAGCTGTTTGGCTGCAATTGTTGTGCCTCTATGTCGTCAATTCAGTCCTGTCTGGGCTGCCATCTTTCCTTGTCCCGGTGATTCCAGGTGTCGATTGTTGATCGCCCAGGCGAAGTTTTTTTATGCAAAATCTGTATACCCATAGATATGATGTTGGCGTGGATTCTTGGGAGCAGATGGGCGCAACTTCGGTTCAGGCTGACAAGGTCGTCAACGTCAGAATGTCTGAATCGGAGCATGCAAGACGTGCTTCGTGATTTCGCGTTAATGCAAATCCAGAAGCAACGCTTTTGTTGCCGCCTTGTGCGCTCTTTGATGGATGAGCATGGGATCGAACAAGACCCCAGAGCTCGTAAGCCTTGTTTTGGCTACGCCTGTTATTACTGCCGCCATGCAGGGTCCTGCATGGCTGGTGAAACTGATTTGCTTTATATCCCCCGCCAGGAGATCCGTGAATTGGTTGCTGAGGAATCGGCTTATATCTTCGACTTTGTCGGCAGCAGCATTGAGGCTCCCTCCCAGATGGGCTGATCCGACTTTAATTGTTCAGTCACTTCACCTATCGACGCACGAGCCTTAGCGTCAAGAGTTCGATCGAGGCCTTCGAGGCAGGAATCAGATTGAGTCTTGGGCGCAATTTGTGGATGTCCAGAAATCCCAGCGCAACCCCTTCAAAAATGCGGACGATTCGGCTCATAGTGGCACCGTCAAGTCGCTAATTGGGCTCGGAAGCTGGACAGAGCGATGTCCGACGCCTTGGTGTTTGACTCCTGCTTCGGCAGGGGTCAATTCCTTTTGTTTCTTAAGAAACCTGGTGATGAATCGATCTTCAGTGATTGGCCCGTCAAGGTGTCGACGTGGTCGAATCGCTCCGGTGGTGCATCACCGTCGGCCACACAACATTTCCTGATTCATTTCAAGACCAACGATCGTCCAAATCATTGGTTCAGGTCGTTCAAAACGGAGAGGGTGGGATTCGAACCCACGGTGCCCGTGAAGACACGCTGGTTTTCAAGACCAGAGCCATAAACCACTCGACCACCTCTCCAGAGGGTGTCAGGTGCCCCGCAGGACACCTGACAACTGTATCGGGACGTGCTCCCAGTTCAGTTTTCCGGCTTGGCCAGAGGCAGCAGACACTTATCGGAATCACATCCGGCCGGGCCCGCTTCGGTCAGCTCGCCCTGGTCGTAACGCTGCAGTGCTTCGAAGAAATCACTGCTGACGCGACGCTTCACCACAGCCGATTGCAGCTCCTCGTAGGTGGCTGCATCGATCGGCTCAAAGGGCAGGCGGGGGAAGGTGGCATTGGCATCGAAGCGGGCCAGAAGTGCTGCTGAGATGTAGCCCTCGCCCTTCTCCATGGCTTGATGCAGAGCATCAGCCAAGGGTTCGATTTCGTGCTCGCGGAATTCGATGGTGGCGGAGGTGTTGTGGGCGGTGTAATGCCGCTGCACCTGCATGTAGAAATCGAATTGCGCCATGGCACTGAAGCCGTTGATGTCAACGGCATCAGCACCGGGCAGGTTGGCCCAGCTCACCTCGGTGGGAATCTCCACCAGCCATTCGGTGCAGCGGGGATCGAAGGGGTCATTCAGCAGACGGCCTTCCTCATCCTTGTCGGACTGGGAGGGAACGATGGTGTAGCCGTAGTCCATGCAGGCCATGGCCACGGGGTCGTTCTTGCGGAAGGTGATCCGACGGATGAAGCGCTGAGCTTTGGGCGGATGCCAGCCGGGGGCAGCACCGGTGAGCAGGCTCTTGGTGCCAGCAGGCTGCACGGTTGTGCAGCGGTTGGGACGACGCAGACCATGACGGTCGCAGTAGTCCCAGACCGTTTGATTGACGATCTCCTTCCAACGGCTCAGGTAAGCGGCTTCCTGCTCCTTGAAGCGCAGACCCTCCTCGGTATCAGGCCGGCCAGCCTCCCACCAGCTCAGCCATTCCGTGCCGAAGGCATGGACGAAGAAGTCGAACAGACCGGTGAAGCTGACGCCAACGATCGGGTCCCATTCACGGCTCTGGCGGTAGCGCTCAACCTCAAAGCGATGGTTGAGCAGACAAGCAACCGAGAGGGCACCTGCACGGAAGGCATCGGCCTGTCCTTCCTCGTCGCTGGGGTCGATCTGGTTGAGGTGCACCTCGGCCAGATTGCAGTGGAAATCGGCGCCCAGGATCTCGCCGCAGGGATTCAAGCCGTAACGGCTGAGGCGGTGCTCCAGCTCGTCGGCGCCGATGGGGCCATGGTTGTCGGACAGCCAACGCCCCGCTTCCTCACGACCCTGGTCGCAGTAGATCTCAATGAATTCCGTTCGCAGCTCAGGGGTGGTGAGCAGATCGGCATTGGAGCGAGCGATCGCTTCGGGAGCGAACTGGATCGCGCCTTCGCCGGAGTGGAACTGCTTGGTCACCGCTGCGTGCACAACGTCCTTGCTGGGACGGGTGTGATAAACGCGGGTGTGGTTGGCCATCCGCAACGCATCACGCTCGGGGTCGATCCTCCAGTTGCCCTCCTCGTCTTGCTGCCAGAGGTTGTCCTTGGAGGACGCAGCCGCCTGGTCGTCCGAAGCGAACTGGCGCATGCCGGCGCTGCGGCGGATGTTTCCAGCCACGATCGTGACGGCGGCTTCGTCGATCAGAAGGCAGCACTCGACTGAGGTGAGCCGACGGCCCTGGGCCTTGTTCAGCAGCCGAGCAACGCGCCCGTAGAGATCCTTCAGCTTGACGGGGTTGGCCATGCCGCCGAAACCCTTCAGCGTTTCCCCAACAGGCCGCACATCGCTGAGGTCCACCTCGATCTGAATCGGACCTCCGTTGAACCGTTCATCGCTGCTGAGCTCGAGCATCAGCTGGTAGCTGTCCACCCAGCCGCGACGGGTGTCACCCACCTTGATGGTTACCTTGTTGCCATCAATGCTGTGGGTGCAGTCGTCCTGGCGCTCAGCGGCAGGAGTGATGCCGATTTCGCTGACGCTGAGAACTTCAAAGCTGTTGCGCACCACCGGAAGCCGGTCGATCAGGTGCGGCTCGATGATGGCGCCGGTGCCACAGCCCATCATCGCCAGGTCCATCATCAGACCAAAGGCTTGCCAATCCACCAGGTTGGTGGATGTGCAGTTGTAGGAACCCGAGAAGTTTTCGGGCTGCTCGATCCAGCGGGTGCCACCGATCCAGAGCCAGCGGCCGGAGGGAAGAGCTTTTTTCTCGGCCTGCATGCGAGCCAGCAGGGCAACTTCCGCATCGTTGAGGTTGCCCAATTGACGCAGGCCTTCCAGGTTTCGCGCGCCCACCTGACTCCAGCTCTCACGGCCGCTGGGGGTTTTGCGGCTGTAGGTGCGATAGAAGACCGGGTTGGCAGCAGGAGCGGTTGCGGGGAAGTCGCCGAACCCGGCGACAGCTCCCGCAGAGGTCTCCACACGATTTGGAGTGAGGGTCACGTGCGGTGCTGGGGCGAAGGACAAGTATCGAAACCCTAACGCCACAGATGGGGGTAGCAAGGTCTCTTTACCACCATCAACAGTGTCCCGTTCAAACTGAGCTCCGAATCGGCAGCAAATGATGCAGCGGCGGCTGGAGCCTGAGTTGATGAACGGCGATACGCAGGTGCAGGCCTATGCCGCTGCCGACTTCAGTTCCGGCGATCAAGCCACCATCGAAGCGATTCAGCGTCTCCTCTCACGCACATCGCCTTTGCCGCCTAATCCACTGGTGGTGGACCTGGGTTGTGGCCCTGGAAACATCACGCTTCGGCTGGCCGGCCTCTTCCCCAAGGCTCGGATCATCGGCATTGACGGTGCCGAATCGATGCTGGCTGTCGCCCGGGAGCGGGCCCAGCAGCAGCAGCTGGAGATCTCCTTCCTTTGTCAGACCCTTCAGGAGGTGCTTCGAGGTGCTCTGCTTGAGCAGGCTGATCTGATCGTCAGCAACAGCCTTTTGCATCACCTGCACCAGCCTGATCTGCTCTGGATGGTCACCAGAGACTTGGCAGCACCGGGTTGTCGCACCTTGCACCGGGATCTGCGGCGTCCTGCTTCCGACGCTGAGATTCAACAGCTGCTGCTCAAACACCTGCCATCGGCTCCAGAGGTGTTGCAGCACGATTTCGCTGCCTCGCTGGCGGCGGCCTTCGAACCTCAGGAGGTGACCGCAGAGCTCCACCGGCTTGATCTCAACGAGTTGACGGTGTCGGCGGAGGACGACCGTTATCTGGTGGTGTCAGGCTTGGTGAAGTCCTGAAATCCGATGAGCGGCAGTCAAGCGACCACTGATGGTGATCTGGCCCAGGTTTTGGCCTCGGCGGTGGATCGCCGTCGCAACTTTGCGATCATTTCCCACCCGGACGCGGGAAAAACAACCCTCACCGAGAAGTTGCTGCTCTACGGCGGTGCCATTCAGCAGGCCGGTGCGGTGAAAGCCCGGGGTGAGCAGCGCAAGGTGACCTCCGACTGGATGGAGCTTGAAAAGCAGCGGGGCATTTCAATCACCTCCACGGTGCTGCAGTTCGATTACGACGCCACCACGATCAACCTCCTGGACACGCCAGGTCACCAGGATTTTTCCGAAGACACCTACCGAACTCTGGCAGCGGCGGACAACGCCGTGATGCTGGAGGATGCCGCCAAGGGCCTGGAGCCTCAGACCCGGAAGTTGTTCGAGGTCTGCCGTATGCGGCAGATCCCGATCTTCACCTTCATCAACAAGATGGACCGCCCGGGGCGGGAACCGCTCACCCTGCTCGATGAAATCGAGTCGGAACTCGGCCTCACCCCCTGGGCGGTGAACTGGCCGATCGGCAGTGGCGAGCAATTCCGAGGTGTGATCGATCGCCGCAGCAAGGAGGTGGTTCTGTTCAGCCGTGCTGAACGCGGCAAGCAGGCCAGTGAGCAACGCCTCTCGCTGGACGACCCTGCCCTGCGCGAGTTGGTGGAAGAGGACCTGCTGGATCTGGCCATTGAAGAAATGGAGTTCCTGGAGGCGGCTGGCGCCGAGCTGGACATCGAGATGGTCCATGCCGGTGAGCTCACCCCGGTGTTCTTCGGCTCGGCCATGACCAACTTTGGGGTCCGTCCGTTCCTCGACGCCTTCCTTGAGATGGCGCAACGGCCGATCGCCCGATCCAGCAGCGAAGGTCTGGTGGACCCGTTGCGTGAAGGGTTCAGCGGCTTCGTGTTCAAGCTTCAGGCCAACATGGACCCCAGGCACCGCGACCGGGTTGCCTTCGTCCGTGTCTGCAGCGGCCGCTTCGAAAAAGACATGACGGTGAAGCACGCCCGCACGGGCAAAGCGATCCGTCTCTCACGTCCTCAAAAGCTGTTCGGTCAGGACCGAGCCGTGGTGGAAGACGCCTATCCGGGAGATGTGATCGGTCTCAACAACCCCGGCATGTTTTCCATTGGCGACACCCTTTATGTGGGTTCGAAAGTGGAATACGAAGGCATTCCCTGTTTCAGCCCGGAAATTTTCAGTTGGCTGCGCAACCCCAACCCTTCAGCCTTCAAGAACTTCCGCAAAGGGGTGAACGAGCTGCGGGAAGAGGGGGCTGTGCAGATCCTTTATGACACCGACGAGAGCAAGCGGGATCCAATTCTGGCGGCCGTTGGACAACTCCAGCTTGAGGTGGTGCAGCACCGGCTTGAAAACGAATATGGCGTGGAAACCCGCCTTGAGCCAATGGGTTTCCAGGTTGCCCGTTGGATCAACGGCGGTTGGGCTGAACTCGAAAAGGTGGGCCGGATTTTCAATTGCAAAACCGTGCGTGATGCCTGGAATCGGCCTGTGCTGTTGTTCAAGAACGAGTGGAATCTCAACCAGCTTCGGGAAGACCACCCCGACCTTGAACTCAGCAGTGTTGCCCCGGTGGTGAGTGGAGTGGAGCCGATCAGTCTCTGAACCGCGCCGATCACCCCATCCACACCTCCACGGCTCTCTCGCCAGAATCGTGCCGCGCCTTCAACTTCCGTGAGTACGTTCTGGCTGCTGAGGAACAGCGCTGACGGCGGCACCGAATACGTGTGTTTCCGTGGTGATGACGAATCGGTGGAAATGCTGGAGGGCTACCACCTTCCTCCGCAGATGCCGTTGATCAAGCGCCGCTCCTGGATGAACCGGGTGGATGCCCTCAGCTGCCGGAGCAGGCTGGAACGCAGCGAGGGTTTTCGTCACGGTGCGCCCCTCTTCTGAACAGGCCCCGATACGCTCATCAAAAGGAACCCGATCGACGCAATGGCAGCCCTGGGTGAATCTGGTCCCGATGCAAACGCAGATGATCCATTTGCCCGTCTCGGCCTGAGCCGTGATGCGGGCTTTGATCAGGTTCAGGCGGCCAAAGCACGCTGTCTCGCCGAGGTTTCCGGTGATGATCAGGCCCGAGCAAAGATCGAAGCGGCCTACGACGCTGTCCTGATGGCTCGCCTGCGGGACCGGCAACAGGGTCAGGTGAGTGCTGCTGCAGCGACGGCAGCGGAGCGGGAGACCATGGCGGGATCCATGCCTTCTCCGCCAGCTCAGGCACCGATGGGCAACGTGTTGGCGAATCTCCGCAACAGGCTGCCCGATCCCTCCCCGACCCTCTCCGGCCTCAAGCCCGACTGGGCCCTGGTGGAAGGGCAGGGGCGTTCCGTTCGCCTGATTGCAGGGATCGTCGGCGTTGCTCTGTTGCTGATCTCGGCCGGGAGCATTCAGTTGGTGCTGGCCCTGGCAACCATCGGCGTTTTTCTCAGTCAGGTTCGCCGTGGTCGCCGCCCACTTGCATCCCTGGGCTGGACGTTGCTGGTGCTCATCCTGGGGTTGGCGGCAGGCTCTTTGCTGAACCTGGCGCTCTCCCCCACTGCTGTTGAACAGCTGGCTCTCAGCCCTCTGCAGATCCAGGCTCTGCCTGCAGCTCTGCTGCTGTGGGCTGCAGCCCTGTTCCTGGCCTGAGCATCAGGCCGCCGTCGGTAGGCCGTCAATCAGCTCCTGCAGCTCCGCAGCGCTCACGTCATAACGGTCGTTGCAGAAGTGGCAGGTCAGTTCCGCGCCACCGTCCTTGTCACGCATGTCGGTGAGTTCGTCCCTGCCCAGCAGGAGCAGTGCCGCTTTGCTGCGTTCACGGCTGCAAGGACAGAAAAAACGAAGTTCCTGACTGGCCTCGGCATCGTCGAGGGGTTTGGGATCAAGGTCGGGGAAGACGTCCCGAAGCAGATCCTCCAGCTGGTCTCCACTTGCCGCCAGCCGCTGACTGAATCCAGTGATCTCGCGGCAACGCTGTTCAATCAGCTCCACCAGGGCCGGCTCTTCCGCTGCTTTGGGAAGGATTTGAACCAGGAGGCCACCGCTGGCATGGATGCCGGCGCTGTTCACTTGCTCACCCACAAACACGGCTGAAGGAGTCTGTTCGGAGTGGAGCAGATAGGAGGCCACATCCTCACCAATGCCTCCACTGACGAGTTCAACGGTGCTGTTGAAGGGCTCACCCTTGCCGTCATCACGCATCACGTGGAGGTAGCCGGTGCCAGCGGCCTCCTTGAAGTTGAAGCTGAAATGGCCTGCTTCATCCTGAATCGGGTCGAGTTCCAGGCCCGGCTCGCCCACGTACCCACGAACGGTTCCGTTACGGCCGGCATCCACCATCAAGTTCTTGATCGGTCCGTCGGAACCGAGGCGCAGGTTCACCCGGCCGTGCCGCACCTTCATCGAACTGGCCAGCATCAATCCAGCGGCCATGGCTCGTCCGAGCATCACGCTGGTGAGGAACGACAGACCATGGCGCTCCCTCGCCTCACGCACGATGTTGGTTGTTGATACCGCCACCAATCGGATGCCGCCCTCAGCGGCTGTTGCACGCACCAGCCGGTCGGCCATATCCCCTCGGAAGCTCAGGGCAATGTAGTCATCGGTTCGAGCCGCCCGCCCTGCAAGCGCAGTCTTTGGCAGTCCCAGTCCTGAAACAGCTCGGGTTCATGGGTGACCACGATCAACACCTGCTCACGGGCGAGGCCGGCGAGCAGATCAAGCACGTCCCGTCGCACCGACCAATCCAAACCTGCGGTGGGTTCATCCAGGAGGAGCACTTCAGCGCCGCGGAGCATTTGCACGGCGAGGGCAAGCCGCCGTTGCTGCCCGCCGCTCAGCCGTTCTGGCGCCGTTGTGGAGGCGATGCTGTCGAGGCCAACCCGTTCGAGCACGCTCTGTTCGCGCTCATGACCGAGCCGCCGATGCCCCAGCCGCAGTTCCTGAGCCACGCTCAGCCCGAGGAAATGGCGCTCGGGAAACTGGAAAACGATGCCGCAAAGCCAGCGCAGCTGCCGTCGTTTCACTACGCTGCCGTTCCAGCGGATGCTGCCGGATGTGGCTGATGCCAGGCCACTGATGATTTCCAGCAGCGATGTCTTTCCGGATCCACTGGCGCCAGCAATCAGCAGCGGCCGTCCCTTCTGCGTCTGAAAACCGACGCCGTCGAGGATGGGGGCACCGGCAGTCGCAGGTGCATAGGTGATTCCTGAGAGCTCGAGCATGCGTTCAGCTTGAACGATGATGACGGTGTCGCGATGGCCCCATGGACATTCGTTTTCGTGAAGTCGATCCCTTCAATTGCTGGTTATGGATCCGTTTCTCGGAACCCCCCAGTCAGGGGGAACGGAATTACGTCGATGGTGTCTTCGACAGCTGGTACGTGATCGGGCGTTTGGGCGGCTTCAACGCAGAAAACCTGCAGGTGCATGACGCGGGCTCCGATCTCAGTTGGATGACCTACGACAACGATGGGGCTGAGTCGGCGATGCCAGCTCTGATGCACAACATGGGGCAGCTCGAATACCAGAACGACTGGGGACGGTGCTGGGTGGATCTCGGTACGTCGGATGGTGTTGCCATCGATGTTCTGATCAATGCCCTGCGTCAACTGGACTCCGACGTGGTTCAGATCGAAGAGCTGGTCGTTGGTGGGGTCAATGAGAATTGGCCGGTTGAAGACCATCCCGACAGTGTTTTCCCTGCCGGTGGCTGAACGCCGGCGCTTGCTTCTGTCGCCGGATCGCCTGGAGCAGGGTGGATCGGTTCTGCTCAACACCGAAGAGCAGCACTACCTGCGGAGAGTGTTGCGTCTGCGCTGTGGCGAGCAGGTGGATCTGATCGATGGTTGCGGCCGGCTCACCACCGCAACCCTGATGGAAGCCAAGCTGCTCGAGCTCGATCGGCCAGCGCAACTGATTGAGCCCCAGGCCCAACCTCAGCTGGGTCTGGCCGTGGCCTTGATGCGGCGGGGGATGGATGAGGTGGTCCGGGTGGCCTTTGAGCTCGGGATTGATCCGGTTCAGCCCCCTCCCTGCGATCGCTGTGTTCCCCAGGCCGACCACCGACCCGAGCGCTGGGCCACGATCATTCGTGAAGCGGTGGAGCAGTGCGAACGGTTGTGGACGCCACAGCTGCTCGATCTCAAAGACCTATCCCAATGGATGGGAGATGAGCGTGGCCAGCGTCTGGTGGGGGTGACCCGCGAGACGGCACCACCGGCCTTGGATCAATGGTTGCGTCATCAGGCCGATCCTGTTCAGCTCACATGGCTCATGGTCGGCCCGGAAGGGGGCTGGACCGAAGAGGAACTGAAGCAGTTCACCCAAGCCCAGATTCAGCCTGTCCAGATGGGATCAACCATCCTGCGCAGTTCGACGGCCGCGGTGGCTGGTGCCGTGGAACTGGTTCGTTGGCGTGATCGGCTGATCAGCTCTTGAACAGATCCTGAGCGATCCCCCGGAAGGATTTCAGAGCTGCTCCAGGCCGGCGGCTGCGCTGGCGCAGTCCGCCACCAGGCATGAGGTTGCTGGGGGCAAAGGTGGAGTAGGTCACCGCCGGGCGGGATGCCTCTGCTGCAGCCAGTTCAGCGGCGATCGCTTCTGCTGTGGTGAGTGAGGCTGCGGGCTGAGCGCTGGATGCAGCACTGGTTTCTGCAACGGTCTCTTCAACAGCTTCGGGGGCTGAAGGCTGGGCAACCTCTGAGGGCTCGGAGGCTGCGACCACAGCTGTCTCGACCGGTGCCTCTTCGGTTGCTGGAGCCTCTTGTTGAGGCAGCTCGAGGGTGGCCGGAGCGGCGGCGTCATCCAGGGTGAGGAAAAAGCCCTTGTTGCTGTTGAACACCATCCGGTCGACCAGAGAACGAACGCACCCGATTCTCCCTCTGCAATGGCCGCAGGCAGGAGATGCTTAGGGCACTGCAACACGGTGTGATGTCAGCACTCTGGATTCAGGCCCTGCTGGTGAACACGGTTTTGATTGCCCTGGCGCAGCGCACAGCTGTGCTCACCCGCAGTGGTTGGGTCCATGCAGCTGCCTTGGGCACGATCCTGTGGGGGTGTTTGGGGTGGTCGGGCTGGTTGGCCGTGGTCGCCTATCTCTGTATGGGAAGTCTGGTCACCAAGATCGGCTTTCAGAACAAGCAGAGCCGAGGTCTTGCCGAAGCCCGCGGTGGGCAGCGCGGCCCTGAAAACGTCTGGGGTTCTGCGGCTGTTGGAGCCTTTCTGGCACTGCTCATCGGTGCTGGTGTCGAGCCCCGTGAGCTGATGTTGGTTGGTTTTGCGGCGAGTTTTGCCGCCAAGTTGGCCGACACCTTCGGCAGTGAGATCGGCAAACGATTCGGGCGCACCACGGTGTTGATCACCAGCCTGCGGGTTGTTCCACCAGGAACCGAAGGAGCCATCAGCCTTGAGGGAACCCTGGCCAGTGCCGCCGGCAGCATCGCCATGACCCTGGTGATGCTGGCCCTGCAGCTGGTTCCTTCATGGCCTGTGGCGGGGGGGGGGGGGGTGGGTGGGCTGGGGGGGGCCCCCCGGGGAAGCCCGCCCGGCGCCCCGGGGGGGGGGGGCGGGGGCTGGGTGGGCAATGAGCTGGTCAATGCTCTCCAGACCCTCTTGGCCGCAGTTCTGGCGATGCTGCTGATGGTGCTCTGATCAGCTGGTTTGGATGGGCATCAGACCATCGCGCTGGGCCCATTGCTGCAGCAGTTGAACTCCCTCATGGAGATGAAGGCGCAGGGATGAACGGCTGCAATTCATGGCCTGAGCCAGATCCTTGAGGGTCTGGCCTTCGATCAAGTGGGCTTGCAGCACCGTGCCGGCCAGGCCATCCACCTGGTGCAGCACGCTCTTCAGCCAGTCCAGGTGTTCATCCTCCGCCCTCGAGCTTGCTGGCTCCCCAGGGCTGGCAGACAGGTCGACGACCTGGCTGGCGCTATGGCTCTCAACGGCGGCAGCCCAGCGCTCTGGTCGAACCGAGAGTTCGGTTGCAAGGTCCTGATCGCTGAGAAGCGGTTGCCGGTTCTGTTCGCGTTCCCGCTGGATCTTCATTCCGGCTGCGTAAAGATCACGCAGTCGCCAGGGAATCCGAATGGTGCGTGATCGATCGCGGCGGTAGTGGAGGATTTGGCCGGTGGCCCGCGAGAGCAGATAGCTGCTGGGGCGGAGGCCTCGTTGTTGATCAAACCGTTCAAGGCCACGGATCAATCCAACCCGGGACTCCTGCAGCAGGTCGTCGAACTCTTCAGGCCCGCGTTGCTGTTGGCGACGGGCCGCGCAGTGGGCCAGGCCCAGGTGCTTGAGAGCCTGCTGATTGCGTCGTGCAATGCAGGGCGGCAGTCCACGCCGGGACTCCTGGTGCAGGTGACGTTGAGAAATCAAGGGATCAGTGCAACTGATCCAACGGTTCAACCCTCAGCCCCGAAGCGGTTGGCCCTTTGGTGCCGCAGATCGGCACTTTCGTGCCGGATCATGGGTGCAACGGTTTTGGATGGATGGACTGGCAACCAGAAGCACTGGCAGCACTCAAGAAAGATGTTCCGTTCTTCGTGCGACCTGCTGTTCGTAAACGGGTGGAGGCGATGGCGGATTCCGACGGACGTTCCGACATCGACCTGGATTTCTACAAATCCGCCAAGCAGGCCATGGCCCCGAGCTGATCCTCAGGAGGGGTCGAGATCGCAGCGCTGCAGTTCCGGCTGGGTCAAGCGGTCAACGATGCGTGCCATGTCGAGGGCTGTGAGTTCACCGTTTTCGTCCCATTTGAGGGTGGTTTTGCGCTGGGCAGGGGGGTGGCCGGCAGCGCGTTGTGCAGAGCGGTCAGGTCCCAAGTCCGATCACCAATGTCAGGAGAGCCACACATTAGTCGCCGCAGCGGGGCTCGTTTACATGCTGATAGGTGTTGATGTGTTATGTGGAGCAAGTCCAGCCATCTCCCGCAGAGGCGCCCATTGGCCTAAGCGCTGATCGAGCCAGCGGTGGCCATCGGCATTGAGATGGATCCCATCGGGTTCCATCCAGGTCAACCAGTCGGGCTCCTCCTGCATCTCCTGATGCATGGACAGGAAGGGCACATCAGCCTCACGGCACTGTTCGGCCATCACGGCCTCCGTGGCCGCGATCTGGCTGTTGCTGTACCAGAGGCAGCCGGCAAAGGGCATCACGTGCTCATCCACCGCAGTGAGGCCCAGCACAAACACCTGCACCTCCTGGGTCATCTCATTGAGAAGTTGTCCCAGGCCGAACGAAAAGGCCTCCACATCCAGTTGGGGTCTGCCGTCGGTCCGACCAACGCGGGCGGTGTCATTCAGCCCGACACTGAGCAGAAGTCCGCCCGGCGTTTGGCGACGAAGTTCGCCGCGGCAGCTCCATTCGCTGCGCCAGCGGGCGGCCACGCGTTCCAGGCCATCCCCGCGGATGCCCAGGGGGTATACCACTGGTGCGCTCGGTAGGTTCATCCAGCGCAGGCGCAGCCGTTGGCACCAACCACCCGCTTCACGGTCACCCCAACCATGCACGCCACTGTCCCCGAGCACGATCAGCTGACGGGGGGCGTCGTTCGCACCGCTCATAAGGCCATGGCCCGGCTGTTCCAGCTCCCCTGAAGTCGTTCCCCCAGGCTCTCACCCAGCAGTGTGAGCACTGCGGAGATCAGCACGATCCAGAGCACCAACCACCAATGAAACGAGCTGAGGGCCTCCATCAGCTGCCAGCCCAGACCAGCTCCCCCCACCATGCCGATGATCGCGGTGTCGCGAAGGATCACATCCAATCGGTAGGTCGCATAGGTGAGGTAAGCGCGACTCACATCCGCCAGGGGGCCGTAAAGCCAGCTCACCCGGTTGGGGGCGCCGCAGGCCTTCATGGTCTGGGCGGAACGCACTCCCGTGCTGCGGATGTCGTCGATCAACACCCGACCCATCACACCGCCGTGGTGCAGCCCCAGGGCCAGCCCCGCCAGGGCCAGGCTTGGTTTGGCCAGCATCAGCAGCAGGAGTGCGGTGAGAGGGGCCGGGATGAGTCGCAACGCGCCCCACATCACTCCCTGCAGCCGCAGGCTGGCCTGGCTGGGCCAAACCAGCAGCAACAGCGGTGGAAGGCCGGTGGCAACACAACCGGCGATCAGGGTGATCCACACCGTGGCTCCAATCACCCCGGGCCAGGAGATCTCAAGGGCAGCATTGAATCCCTGGGATCCGTCGATGAGGTTGCCGACAACCATCGACCACTCAGCCACTGGCCAGGCCAGCTGCAGATCCAGCTGTGTTCCCCAGCCAAGGGCAACCCAGGGGCTGGCCATGGCCACGGGAAGAATCAGCATGCGTGACCAGCTGCGCAGCGTTCGCAGCAGTCGGTCGAGCACCACCATGGCGATGGCCAGCAACCACAGGCCACTCCACAGCTCCTGAAATTGGAGTGATCGCAGGCTGAGGCTGAGGTCTGTCCCCAGTCCTCCGAGGCCGAAAACGCCCAGAATCAATGATGAACGAAGCGCGCAATCGAGGCGGTGGCCGATGTGGTCGCTGATCGGCTCTGCCAGCGGTGGGACCAGCCCGGTGAGCATCACGGCCCATGGCGTGGCGCCGGCTCCCTTGAGGACGGGGATGGCCGGTGAAACGTGGCAGTCCACCTGATCGGCGATCACCCGTGCCATCAGAACCGTGTAGGGAATCGCGATGGCGCAGACCGCTACCCAACCATTTAGTCCGAACACCTGCAGCAGT
>OCVP010000789.1_pt1 | contig 14055 bp, 7 predicted proteins | sample 1539171 | NCBI WGS metagenome assembly OCVP01 (sample SAMEA51879418, study PRJEB22527) | metagenome
CCGTGACACGGAGCCACATTCCCACGAGCGGGGAACGTGCCAGTTGGGGTCCTCGAGGGATGGCCCAGTGTGTCTGGCTACTCACCTTTGAGCACCCCTCCGACTTGCCTCCCGTATATATGCGGTTCGGTGCAGTCAGCCGATGGGATGCGTGAGCCGCCATGGCGTCAGAGAGTGTTCAAACCTTTCTGAACAGGTCCCGCCGGTTTGGTTCAAGTAAACCGTTCACCCCTCACATCATCCTTTTGAACCCTAGACGGAACCTCACTGACATGCCCCATGTCGTTCATCCGCTTCTTCGTGAAGGGGTTGAGGCACGAGGCTACCAGCTCCGCTCCCTCGAGCGTATTTTGTCGTTCTCGAGCTTGATGGTGATGCCGACCGGTTTTGGAAAGACCGCCGTTGAGTGGATGGCCATGGCCGAACATCTGCGAAAAGGCGCGGAAAAGATTGTTCTCATCGCACCCACCACGGGCTTGGTCGACCAGCAGCGTACCATGGCGGTTGAGCGACTTTGCATCGATGGCGAACGCATCGTGGCCTACACCGGCGAGACCGGTCCGGACAAGCGGAAGGCGCTGTGGGACGCCGCCACCGTTGTGATGGCCACACCGCAAGTCATACGCAACGACGCGAGCAACGGTCTCATCGATCTGACAAGGGTCAGCTTGCTCATCATGGACGAGGCACACCACGCCACGGGAAATCACGCCTATGCTCAGGTGGGCCAACTTTACCAGCGCATCAACCCAAACGGCAGGGTCTTGGCGGCCACCGCCAGCCCGGGCTCAACCCTGAGGAACATCAACGACGTTCGCACCAACCTCAACGCTCACAACCTGGACCTCTGCAAGCGCAACGACCCGTTGCTGACCGCCTACGACGTGGACATGAAGATCCACACTCACATCGTTGACCTCCCAGAAACCCTGACCACCCTCATCGCACCCCTGAAAACCCATTTCAACGACGAGGTGGAACACCTCCAGCGTCAAGGCTTCATGCCAACAAAGGCCTACATCGGAACCAACGACATCGAACGGGCGCAACAAAGCGCCAGCAGAGCGATTCAACAACGAGACATGCGGGGCTACGACGCTGCTCGAAGGATCGCCGATCTTCGTCGAGTGCACATTCTCATCAACCTGCTTCAAACTCAGGGGACCAAGGTCGCTCAAGCCTTTCTGAACCGAGCAGAAGAAGAAGGGCGAAACGGTCGTAAAACAAACCGTATGCTGTCCCTGCCCGCCGTTCACCAACTTCGATTGGCCCTGAACGACTTGGGAGAACTTCATCCCAAATCCCCCCGTGTTGAGAGCCTCGTTCGGCACGAACTTGCACAAAAACCAGAGGGTAAGGTGTTGATTTTTACCGAATATCGCGATTCCGTGGACCGCCTGGTGGACCTCCTGAAAACGCACGACGGTGTCCATCCCGATGCGTTCATCGGTCAGTCTTCACGGGGAAGTCAAAAAGGCATGACGCAAAAACAGCAACTCGCCCAACTCAACCGTTTTCGGAGCGGTGAGATCAACGTGCTGGTGGCCACATCGGTCGGTGAAGAAGGGTTGGACGTACCGGCAGCGGACCTCGTGGTGTTGTACGAACCCGATCCGAGCGCCGTGCGAGCAATCCAGCGTCGAGGGCGAACGGCGCGTCAGCGTGCTGGTTCGGTTCATGTCCTCATTGCCAAAGACACGCGAGACGCCTACGTGCATCGAGCCTCGGAACGGCAAGAAGAGAACATGCATCGCCTGATGCTGCGATTGGTTCGCCAAAAACAACTCAACGAGGCCTACGTTGTGGACGATGAAGCCTTGGCCTTCTTTGACGTCTCAACCGATGCGGGCGTCGTCCCCGCCAAGACCTTTCTGGAATCAGAACTGAAGCGTCACGCCAGCGAAGGTGAAGCGGAGACAGATTCTATAGAACAAGTGATTCAAAACCAACCCACAAACAACCGGGTGGCGCCAGCCCTGACGCCGGACCAGATACGCCCGCAAAAGCAAGCAAGTCTCTTTTCCTACGAAAGCAACGAGCAAGCCCGTGCCCCCCTCGTTGTCACACCGGCCAACGTGGAGGCCGTGCTCAACGCAAGCGATCTGGAGATCGACGAGCTCAACGAAATCAAAGGCGGTGGAACGATTGTTTACATCGACCATCGTGAAGGACGCTCCACGCTGCCGGCTTACCTCCAAGGCCTTGGATTTGAAACCGTGTTCACCCAACTTCCATGCGGAGACCTGCGTCTCTCGGAGCGGGTACTGATCGAACGGAAAACCACCAGAGACCTGCTTGAATCCATCAAATCGGGTCGATTGTTGCACCAGTGTCGCAGCCTGAAAGCCAGCGCACGGCGACCGTTGCTGCTCGTCGAGACCGGTGGAGAGGCGCAGTACAGCGTTCATCCCAACGCCGTTCTGGGTGCTCTCGCTCACATAACGTTGGACCTTGGCCTCCCCGTCATGACGGTCAAAGGGCCCATGGAAGCAGCACATTTCGTCGCCGTGGCCGCCGCAAGAGAGCACGATGCGCTCGAGCGATTGCGGTCCTTTGCGGAACAAGAAGGGCTGGCGCAACCCGACGTTTCTGCCTCGGTGGCCGTGGCTCGACGAGAGTTGGCGGCCATTGAAGCCCAGCCCGATGAACACCACCCGTGGCTTGACTCGAAATCGGAACACCTGAAACGATGTTATCGTCACGCCGTGGAGCCCCTCATCACCGAGGAGAACGAATCCATCGTGATGGCGTTCGCTCCAGACCTCGGTGGGTTGTTCTCTGCGCAGCCTGAGGCCGTGGTCAAGGCCTCGGGATGTTCGTTGGACGAAGCGAAGGCCCTCGTGGCGCAGTTGCACGCCGAACTTACGAGCCAATGAGTCGAACTCGAGTCCTGAGTTGAGCAAGGCGGTCGGGGTAGAATCCGAGGGCGAAAGCCACGAGTTCCGAAAGGTGGCAGACGGGGACGATCGTGTTTTTTCCCGCCACTCGACCTGCCTTGGACTGGTAGGAATCGAGGTTGATGTGAGAGATGGTGCAGGCACTCACAATCAGATCGGCGCCGGACTGAATGGCGTCGGAGAGGACCGCTGCGGTCATGGCGAGAGAGGAGTCTTCGAGCGTGAGCATCGAGGTTGAACCGACGCTGTTGCACTTGGATTCGTAATCGATGGGTGTGCCCCCCAGCGCTTCGATGAGTTGCTCCATGTACGTGGGCATGAACGGGTCGTCTCCAGCGCATGCACCTTCCCGTTGCATGTCGGGCCCGTAGTAGGCAGCGATGTTCATCTTGAGAGGGTTCTTGACGGCGTCTCGAACCTTGTCAAGCCCGATCTCTTCAACCAGGTAGTGAACGAGATGCCATGATTGGGATTCACCGCCGTACTCAACCTTGGACGTTCGAGCGACGAGGTTGTTCACGGTGCTTGCGTACACCGGGTCTCGCTGCATGTCGAGCGCCGTGTTGCACATGATGGCGTGGCTGGTGGCGCAGGTTGTCATCACGTCGAGGCCTTTGGCTTCGGCGAGAGCAAGGTTGCGAGCAACGAGAGCGTCCTGCAGCTTGGGCGTTGCCTGCTTGATGACGTTTCCACCGTCGCTGCTGGCACGAGGAAGTTCAACCAACTGAATGTTGAGCGCCCTGCAAAGGGGTTGTATGCAGTCCTCGATCTCCGATGCACCGGCTCGTGCGACGTTTCCCGGATAGTAGGCAACCTTGGGCATTGGATCATCTCAGAAACGCTGGTCAATTTCGTTGAAGAGGCTGACGACTTCGTGGTAGTTCTCAACGCGGCTGTTGAACATCTTTGGAATGCGCCCCAAACCGGCGGGTGGGAGCAGGAGGGACTGCAAACTGCGGATGGGTGGACCGCCGTTTCGAGTGAACGCCAGCGCCATGCGAGCGGAAACTCCGCTGAAGACGTTGCTCACCAGCCCGAGTGGGCCGAGCACTTGACGGTACAGCGTGGTCTCGTTCACGTTGCCGGACCATTTCACGCTTCGACCGTACCACTTGACGAGGCGTCCGGTTTTTCCTGCGTACTTGGTTTGGTTCAGCAACGCGCCGCGGGCTTCGTTGAGTGCTCGTGCGGCGAGGCGCCCGTCCTCTCCGTATCGCATCAAACTGGCGTGGTCGGCTTCGGACCACACGCCGTCCTTTTGCTGGAGCGAGGCCAAAATGCTCCGTCGTTGCTTTTCCGACGTTCGCGGGTCGATGGCACGAAGCCACTGCTGGAAGTGAACCCCTGGCCCCTCGTAGTGCGGGTCGTGGGGGAGGGTGTCGGACATGGCTTGGATGAGTTGGAAGGACAGCACGTCGCCCGCTTGGTGAAGGGCCGTGGCTGCGGCCGAATCCATGGTGCCCATGGCTTGACCGGAGGGAAGGTGTTCGCCCTCTCGTGGGTCGGTGCGCATCCAGGGCTCGGCTCGACTTCGATGACTCTCGTATCGACCCGTGTCAACCACAAGGTCGCGTACAACGGGGTGCCCGGGCAACGGCTCGATGCGAACCTTGCCGCCGCCCTTGGTCAAATCGCCGATTTGGGCAGCGTCTGCGAGCACGATTCGTCCGTTGACACGCACACCGGTCGTCGGCGTACCGGCTCCAGCACCACGACGGAATGCAAGACTGCCGTCAAGGTCCCTCTGCATCGTGATGAGCAGGTCTTGGACCGTGGCGTGGCCGGGCACAGCGCAGGTCAGCGTGTCCCAGCCTGACTCCGCCGCTTCGGGAGCGTATCGGAAAACATCAACGGTGATGGTGATGGCCTCTTGCTCGATGACGCCCGGTGCGAAATCACCCTCGATCACGTCGTCGTCATCGCCCGCTCCGTAAGCTTTCATCTCGTCGAGGAGTTCAACTTGGAGGGTGCCGGATTCGTCCACGCAAGCAAGCATGGGCAGCGCTTGCTCCACCCAAAGTTTCCAAGGAGGCTCAAAGTCGACGTCGCACTCCTGAATGGGGTAGGCTTCGGTCCCACCCAGAGCAGCGAGTTTGTTGTTCCAATCGTGGCCTGCTTTGCAGTATTCGTCGTAGGAGGTGTCACCAATGGCGCACACCGAGAAGTGAACCGAACCCAAGGCTGGACCGTTGGCGTTGATGGCGTTCCACATGCCGTCTGCGTTGTCGGGCATCTCGCCTTCACCCCACGTCGAGGTGATGATCATCACGCGCTTCATCGTTGCAAGGCGTGCAGGGTCGAAACCGTCCATGTCAACGATGTTGGGTTGAAGGCCGTAATCGACTGCGAGCTTGGCGGTCTTTTCGGCAAGGCCAGCGGCGTTGCCCGTTTGAGAACCGAAGAGAATGTTCAACGAGCGGTCGCCTGCAAACACGGCGTTCAGCGCATCGGAGACACCAGCAGCGGGGGCGACAGCAGCCACGGGTTCTGCTGCTTCGACGGCAGCGGGTGCGGCTTCAACCACTTCTTCAACTGCGCCGTCGCTGACCAGTTCGTACTTGATGACTTCAACCGGACAGGCTTCGGCGGCCTCGATGATGATGTCGCCAAGTTCGGCGCCGAGTCCACCCACGAGAGGGGAGCCGCTCACGTTTCGGTCGAACACACCGTCGGTGCGTACGGCGGCCAAAATCATGGACGAATCGTCCGTGACTTCGAACACTTCGGGACAGATGTCCTGACACGCATCGCAGGTGATGCAATCCTCGTCAATCCATACTTTTGCGACCACTGCCATGGGAAGACCTCATGCTCACGCTTTGTGGGCATTCCTTGCCAGCCTTGAGTGGCCTTTGAAGGTTATTATGAAACCGCACGGAAAAAGGCTCTCCGTGGTTCGTTTTTGCCTGTTTTTTTTAGCAGATTTTGACCGCATCACATGTGGAAATCGCCCATGTCGCCCATACCGTCGTCCATGGGGACGCCTTTGGACGAAATCACGTCGTCGATTCGGAGAATCATGATGGCGGTTTCCGTTGCGGACTGGATGGCTTGTTCGACCACACGCAGGGGCTCGACGACGTTGGCTTCCTTCATGTCAACGACGCCGCCTTCGTAGACGTTGATGCCGGCGTGGCCCTGGCCGTCAGCGTGTGCTTTGCGCAGCTCGATGAGGGTCGTGACGGGGTCGAGACCGGCGTTTTCAGCGAGGGTTCGAGGAATGATTTCCAAAGCTGAGGCGAAGGCCTCAATGGCCATCTGTTCGCGACCGCCCACCGTCTCGGCGTAGGTTCGCAGATCGCGGGAAACGGCGGCGAGAACACTTCCGCCACCGGTGAGCACAGCACCGTCTTCCCATGCGACGGAAACCACGCCCACAGCGTCGTCAAACGCACGGCGGATTTCGTCCACGACGTGTTCGGTTCCACCTCGCAAGAGGACGGAAACGGACTTGGCCTCTGGACAGCCGGTGATGAAAGTCATGTCGGAATCACCGATTTTCTTTTCCTCGACTCGAGACGCCTGACCGAGGTCGTCACCGCTCATGTCTTCGAGGTTGGTGATGATCGTGCCGCCGGTGGCCTTGGCCAACGCTTCCATGTCGGATTTCTTGGCTCGGCGAATGGCGAAGATGCCCTTCTTGGACAGGTAGTGCTGCGCGAGTTCGTCGATGCCTTTCTGGCACACCAAGACGTTGGCTCCAGCCTTCTCGATGATGTTGACGAGGTTGCGAATGTAGTTTTCTTCCTCCTCGAGGAAAAGGGCCAGTTGGTTGGGGTCGGTGATTTGGATTTTAGCATCAACTTCGGTTTTCTTGACCTCAATGGCCGAGTTCACGAGGGCGATTTTGGCATCGCTGACGCTTCGGGGCATGCCGGCGTGGACCCGCTCCTTGTCGAGGAGGATACCGTCGATGAGCGAGGAGTCTTTGATGGACCCGCCTTGGCGCTTCTCCACCTTGATGTCGGAGAGGTCAACCAGACGTTCGTCGTCCTCGACGACGCCAACGGCGTTCACGGCTCGAACACAAATGTCGGCCATGAAGGACTTGACCGCTCCGGCGGATTTTCCGGTCAGGGCCGTTTTAGCGACTTCCTGGAGCACTGCGTCGTCGTTTTCAGTGGAAATACCGTGGTCGTCCATCAATCCGATGGCGCGTTCGGCGGCCAAGCGGAACCCTTCGCAGATGACGGTTGGATGGACGTTCTGTTCAATCAAGTCCTCGCTTCGCTTGAGCAGTTCGCCCGAGAGGATGACCGCGGAAGTCGTACCGTCAAAGCAGTGCTGCTCTTGGGTTTTGGCAACTTCAATGATCATTTTGGCGGCTGGATGTTCGATGTCCATTTCCTTGAGGATGGTCGCACCGTCGTTGGTGATCACCACGTCGCCCATCGAATCGACCAGCATTTTGTCCATGCCTTTGGGACCGAGCGTGGAGCGAACGGCATCGGCCACAGCCTTGGCGGCTGCGATGTTGTTGGATTGAGCGGTGCGCCCGCGAGTTCGCTGCGTACCGTCCTTTAGGATGAAGATGGGTGCTTGTCCGTTTCCATACATGTGCTTGCCCTCCGGCATGTGTGGCGAGGTTGCCTCCGACTTGAACCCTACGCTTGGTCAGCGTGGATGCAAAAAGGCCGTCACTGTTGGTTTTGTTCCAGCCACTGCTGACCGTAGTGCTTCCACTGCTCCATCGTCCAGCCCGCTGGTAGGCCTCCTGCGGGGAGAGGTGGGCCTTCGCTTTCCACGGTGGGTTCAGCGGCGACCGGGGCGGGTGCTGCAGGCGGAGCGCTGTCCGGCGTGGGCATTGAGGAAGGAATGGACGGTGCAGCTGCAACGGCACCGTAGGTTGCGGAGAGGCTGTCTTCGTAGCCGTCCTCGCCCCAGTTGGCGTACTCGTCTTCCTCCTCCTCGGTGTTGAGGATGGAAAGCAGCACGACGACACCACCGACCAGAACGAGAATGAACACGCCCCACATTGCAATGACGTCGAGTTGCAAACCAGCTTCGTCGGCAGCGGCGTCAACGTCACTGTCCATCCGGATGAGCGTAACCTCCAGCACTTGATTGGCTGCGTCGCTGACGGTTTCGGAACGAGCCCAAACGGTCAAGTTGACCGTGAGCGATTCATCGTTGAGGTTCTTGAGCGTCGTTTCGGTGACGTCCACGGTGATGGTGATCTCCTTTTGTTCACCGGTGGTGAGGACGAAATCCTTGTCCAACCGAGCGATGGACGTTCGGAACCACGAATTGGTTTCGCTGGAGTCGAGGTCCATCACGACGCGCTGTCCGGTCGTGTAGCGATTGACGATGCGAACCTTCACGTCGTATTCACCCTCTTCAGAGACATCGAGCGGCTGAATGGCGAGGACATCCAACCAATTCTGTGAACCCACGATGTAACTGGCTTCTCCGGTGGCGCTGATGCTGTTGTCGGCCACGCTGGTGGCGGTGACCTGGAGGGTGAGGGTGCCCTCGGTGCCGTCGATGAACGAGAATTCAACCGAAACGTTGTAGCTGGCCCCGATGTCAATCTCGGGCGTGTTTCCGTTGTTGAGGTTGGTGAAAGTGGCAATCATTCCGGATGGAGCGTTGAGCGACATCGTGAAACTGTCAGGGTTGTTTCCGTCGTTGCGAACCTCAAACGACATGGTTTGCGGAAGGTCTCCGGGGATGTACGACTGTCCGGTTTCCTCGTCCGACACAAACACCGCCGCCGTTTCGAGAATCTCAACGATGAGTTCGACCGAGTCCGACACACTCTCGTCCGAAACGCTGGTTGCGGTGACGGTCACGGAGTAGTAGCCCGGGCTGAGACCGATGGGCATTGGCAACTGCACAACCACGGTTGACTCGCCGTCCCATGCATCCAGAATTGGGGACTGATCCGAAGGCAGAGAAGCCTGAAGTCGCCAGTTGCTCTGACCGATGCTGAGGTTGTATTGCTCATCGTCGTTGCCGAGGTTGTACAGGTTGAGGTAGAGCGATTTCGAGATGCCGTTGGCGGCACCGGTGTAGGTGTTCTCCTCAGCGACGATGTCCACTTCACGGAGCACGGGCACCTCGATGTTGCGCACCAACACATCGGTGCCAAAGAGCGCCGTGCTGCACGACGGACACGTGGCGCGTAGATTGAACGACACCGTTCCGGGGTTGGCGAGTTCCGGTGAGGAAATGTTCAGCACGAGGTCGACGCGTTGACCCTTGTAGAGGGTGATGGGGTTGGGTAGGACGACGCCGGTTTCGTTTTGAATCAGACCGACCCATCCGGTGTTCTCCGAAAACGTCGTGGCCAGATTGAACGCCGCATCTCGGTTGCCGGTGTTCTGGAGGCGGAAATTCACCAGACCGTTGTCGTCAGGACCGATCGTCGCTGCGACCAGAGGAACGGTGGAGGTCAAGGCCACGCTAAATTGTTGACTGACGGCGAGGTCCATGCCGAGGCGAGCTTTCTCACCCAGCTGGGCGCTGCTCGCATCGGTGAGCCAGAGGTTCCAATCCTGTTGCTGGACGTCAGCGCCTGCAGGCACCGTCAGGTTGGCCCAAAACTCAATGGTTTTTCCCGCACCGAGCGGGGGCATGATCACGTTGGTGCCGTGGTTGTTGCTGCCTTCGATGTCCATGCGAATGATGGGGTAGGGCACCATCCACGAGTCGTTGGTCACGTTGGTCTCCAATCGGATGGTGGCGGGGGAATAGCCGTTGTTGGTCAACGTGCAGTAGAGTGTGGCCATCTGATTGGGTGCGACGGTGTAGCCGTTGAGCGGGTTGTCGCACTGCATGTCCACGGTGTAGTCGGTCACACGACTCACGCCAAAGTGCACGAAGTCATCGATGTGGAAACCCTCGCTGGCCACGCTGCTGTCTGAGGTGAAAAGCATCGAGAACGTGTAGGAATTGCCACCGAGGAAGATCTCAGGGTTGGCAAGGTTGGGGATTTGTTCCCACGTCACCTGGGGGTCCCATGAGAGGTTGGTCCACTGGCCCGGAGCGGCGCTGGGGTTTCCTTGGGAAATGTCCCAGGCGATGGATTCGGTCGGATCGTTGATGTTGCCGGAAGAACGCCACAACTCCATCGAAACCGAATCGCCTGCTGCCATGCTGCCCCATGCTTGGATGTGGAATTGACTGGAGACGAACTCGTTGGAGTAAAACAGCAAGCGACAGATGGGGGCGCCGCCGTACACAGCGATCAGCCCGGGGTCGGGAGTGTCGGTGTCGCACGTGTTGCTCGTTGCCAAACGAGCGTTCACCAATCGCGTCGCTTCGGCGCTTGATGGATAGTTGCTTCCCGGCGTGGAGTGACGCCAGTGTTTGGAGCCTGCAGCACTGGTGGTGGAATCCGTTTCCCAGGAACCAGCACCTTCCGCATCACCGCCGTCCGCAGGGTATTTGCCCGAAATAAAGCCGGTGTTGCCGTTCGTGGGGAAGTCATCCATTTCGTCAGCGTCCACGGCAACGGGGATGATTTCGTCCCGCTGATCGTTGGCGTTGCGGTCGTCGTCGTCGAAGGTGACCGAAGCTCGGAGGATGAGTCCGCCCGACAGATCGTTGGTCGTGGTGTTCAGGATGGAATGGGCTGCGGTCGGCGTCCATTTCACGATCTGATTGAACGATTGTCCCCCGGTCAGCGGCGTGGTGGTGAAGGTGAAGGATTCCATGACGAAACCCACGGGATGAACGACGTCGAGGGACACGGGAGCCTCGTCGCCGATTCCTGAGGCGCCAAATCGCTGGACGGTGATGGTGACCTCAACGGTCTTGTCCATAAAGACGTAATCGACGACGCTGCCGTCGGACTGGACCCATGTTTGGGCTGGCACGGAAGCGTTTCCAACCGTGATCGACTTGACGGTGAAGTCGTCGTTGCTCCCGCCTCGTCCGGAAGCAGCCTGTGCGGGGACGGCGAGGTTCATGGCGAGGGTTTGCATCAACAGCAGAACGACAATGGTGAAGGGCATCATTCGGCGCATGGGCATCAGCATTCTCGCCCAACACGATTGAGCATAAGAAGGTCGCCTTTTGATGGGCCGTCCACGAGCCGTGAAATTCACGCTTTTTCGTCGTTGTCCAACCTAAATCCGCGAATGACGGGTTCGTCAAACCCAGGTGCAGAAGTAACACTCGGAGAGCCGTTGTTCTGGACGTTGGACGCAAGACGGTCAAAATCCAAATCGTCGACGAGCGACGACGTGTCTTGGTTCAGCGGTGGGGCCGGTTCGTTCGAAGTTGCCACCGGCACGACCACCTGCTGGACAAAAGCAGGCGTATGAGCGGGCGTTGCCTGACTGACTTGAGACTGGGCCACGTCCGCAGCAAGCTGGTCCAACCCCGAGGAGAGAAGGTCAAGTTGTTCTTGCGTGTCGTCGGATGGATGGCCTTCGCTCGGTCGCATCCATGACGGTGGTTCACCGGCACCGCCTCCAAGCACGGCAAGGGTGGTGAACGCAGCCATGGGCATAACCGCCAGCGCCGTGATGAGGTTCAGGAAGGACGTCTCCGGTGTTGAACCGGCGGAGATAAAAGATTCAAACAACTGCTTCTCGAAGGCGATGTTCAGAGCGACGTCTTCGCCAAGCGCCCGATCCACGATGAAGGTTGAAAGTTGACCCATGGACCAGAGCAGGAAAATCGGGAACGCCCACGATATGCGCAGCGTGTTTCCGAGAAATTTGCGGCCCAACGAAGCCAAGGTGATGTAGCGACGGGCAAAACGAGGGAACACACGAATGGAGACGTAGAGGCACATGACGTACAGCAACAACGCCAGCTCGAGCTGTCGGTTCTGGTGGACGACGCCTTCCGGGAACATCAGCACCAACGACAGTGGAATCGTAGCCAGCAACACCTGAAAGGGAATCGCGAGCAATACCAACGAGCCTCGGATGGTCCACAACGCATGACCACTGGCGAACCGGTCGTAGACCAGCATCGACAACCGTCCGTGCGCTGAATTTGCGTAGCGTTGACGTGCAGTGAAGCGATGACTTGAACTGCCCTTGTGCCGCGTCAACCCCAACGCCAGACGCCAGCCACCCGAATCGATGACGCGCACCGGGGTGAACCCGCCCATGGTCAATGCGAGGGTGAGGGCCAGCATGCCGTAAAACAAGGAAGCGATGCCGATCCACGGAATCATGTCAACTTGGATGCTGAGGCGAAAATCACCGCCCTGAGCGGTGAAGACAAGCAAGTAGGTGAGTGCGAACGCTGCAAGTGGTGTCAGGAAGATTTGACCGAGCAACTGCCCCGTCAATCCGACACGGGCAATCAGCGAACCAACCGCGGGGCGGTCTTCCATGCGGCAGAGCCAACGCGGTCTTTTCTCAAAGGTTGCCCCCCTGAGAAGGGCAAGAGGGCTATTCTTCCTCCACCTTGGGTTCGGGGAGAGGTTCCGCCATCGGATACCCGTCGGTCATCAGCAACCTCAACGTTCCAGCCATCCAGCCGTCGGAACGAGTGCGCCCCAAATCGGGCCGAGCCTTCCGAGAGAGCACCGTTCCGCATTCGGAACAATCGATGCTGCGCATGCCCCAAACGGGAAAGGGCTCATCGCAGCACGGAACGAGTGTGCTTTGATTCACGACGGTCTGCAGGTGAACGGCCAGTTCTTTTGACCAAGGTGCGGGGCGGCCGGCGAGCAGCGATTGGATGCGGGAGAGCACCGTCCAGGTTGACGCCACCCACAAGCCAAAGCCAAACACCGCAGACCCCCAACGCAGACTGGCCGCGCCGAACACCAGAACGAGGGCTGCGAGGACGAAACTCAGCCAGTAAAACACCCGCATGTGCAACACACGCTGCGTCAAGTACGGGGAAAGGGGGACGGGTTCGGGATGCGGTGGAAATCGACGGTTGAAACCGGCAGCACGGGTCATCCACAAGGTGGGTAGTCTCGGCCCGATGTGTCCAATCCCAGCACCCATCGCAAACAATCCGAGGGTCCCAGCCAGCGACATGAAACTCCCTCATCCCTGCTGAAGCCGCGTCAAGGTGGCCTCAACCTTGTCCATCCCTCGAGCGATGTCGTCCTGTCCGATGGTGTAGGCAAACCGCAGGTGACCTTCGCCCGACGGGCCAAAGGCGCTGCCGGGCGAGCAGAGAACACCGTCTTTCAGCAGCTCCAACGCCACGTCTTCCGACGACATGCCGGGGACGTCCACCTTGGGGAACACGTAGATGGAGCCTTTCGGTTGGTGACATTGAACGCCCGGCATGGCGTTGAGCCGGTCAACGATGAGTTTGCATCGTTTCTGAAATTCGGTCGCCATCATCGACGGATAGTCGTTGGCCTTCTCCATGGCCTCCAGCACGGCGTACTGCATGGCGTCGTTGGAGCACGCCGAAATGTAGTACTGTATTTTCACAACCTGTTTCATGGCCTCGAGGTTGGTCGAAACGATGTAGCCGATGCGCCAACCGGTCATTGCAAACGTCTTGGAAAAGGAATTGACCACCATGAGTTTGTCGTAGCCGGTGCCCATGAACGAGACGTGTTCGGTTTCGAACACGATGCGGTCGTACACTTCGTCGGAGATGATCCACAGGTCGTGCTTTGCGGCAAAGGCGAGAAGATCGTCGCGCTGCTGTTCGTTGAGGGTTCCTCCGGTGGGATTGCTGGGGAAGTTGTAGAGGATGGCCACGGTTCGATCGTTGACGAGCGCCTCCAAATCGGCAACCTGCGGGATGAATTCGTGGTCGAACAAGCACGGGTAGTACTTCGCCTCTCCACCCACGAGCGTGGCGTCCGGTCCGTACAGGGGAAAGTAGGGCTCGGGAAGCAGAATGTTCTCGCCCGGGTTGATGATCGTCATGAACAGGTTCAGCAGTGCGTTGGTGCCCGACATGGTCATGCAGACGTTGTGTTCGTCCATGCCCGCTTGGTAAGACGACCACGATTCAGCGATCTTTTTTCGCAGCGCGGGGAGACCGGCTGTGGTGGTGTACTTGTTCCGACCCGCCAGCATCGCTTGATGGAAGGCTTCGATGGCGACCGCAGGGGGTTGAAAATCGGGCTCACCCAGTCCGAACGAAATGACGTCGTCTCCGGCGAGGTCGAACATCTTGCGCACGCCGGTTGGCTGTATGGCAAGAGCACGGTCGCTAAAGGTGCCCATGGCAAACCCACACCCGTCCTCCATTTGAATGCAATCACGATTTC
>OCVP010000790.1_pt1 | contig 14041 bp, 16 predicted proteins | sample 1539171 | NCBI WGS metagenome assembly OCVP01 (sample SAMEA51879418, study PRJEB22527) | metagenome
AGTCCTGCGGCATGAAGCTGCTGCACCTGCTCCAACAAACCAGAGTCAGAGCCTGAAGCAACGAGGTCCTCGCGCTCAGGCCGAATCACCAACAAAAGAGGCTGATGCTGCAGGGATGCCACCAAGAGCTCCTGCCGCACCAGCCAAGGGTTGGAAGACGAATCGAAATCAGACGTATTCGGCGACCCGGACGTCACGTTTAATCAGCAGCTCCTGAAGCTCTTCAGCATCAACAGTCTCCTGCTCAACGAGCATCTCAGCCAATTCATCCAGAACGGCTCGATTGTCGACGAGCACCTTGGTGGCGCGCTTGTAGGCCACATCGACCAGCTCAGAGACCTCTTTATCGATCATGGCGGCGGTTTCCTCAGAGAAGTCACGCTCCGCAGCGATGTCGCGGCCAAGGAACATGCCACCCTGCGCGCGCCCCAAGGCAACAGGACCCAGCTCATCGCTCATGCCGAAGCGGGTGATCATCTGACGCGCGGTGGACGCAACCTGCTGGAGGTCGTTGGATGCACCAGTGGTGACCTCATCTTCGCCGTAGACAATCTCTTCAGCCACCCGACCGCCAAGGGCAACAGCCATCTGGTTCTGCAGGTAGGCCCGGGAGTAGAGACCTGATTCCATTCGCTCTTCACTGGGGGTGAAGAAGGTCAGACCGCCAGCATTACCGCGGGGAATGATCGAGATCTTCTGAACCGGGTCATAGTCCGGCATCAGAGCGCCCACAAGGGCATGACCAGCCTCGTGATAGGCCACCAGGCGAGCGCGGCGCTCGCTCATCACACGGTCCTTCTTCTCCGGGCCCGCCATCACCCGTTCAATGGCATCGCTGATCTCGTCGTTGCTCACTTCGGTGAGCTCGCGACGGGCCGCAAGGATGGCGGCTTCGTTGAGAAGGTTGGCGAGATCGGCACCGGTGTAACCAGGTGTCCGGCGGGCAACCTTGTCGAGATCGACGTCCTTGGCGAGGGTCTTGCCGCGAGCGTGAACGCCAAGAATTTGTAGACGTCCGGAATAGTCAGGCCGATCAACGGTGACCTGACGATCGAAACGTCCGGGGCGCATCAGAGCGGCATCGAGCACGTCCGGGCGGTTGGTGGCCGCCACGATGATGATGCCGGTGTTGCCCTCGAAACCATCCATCTCCGTCAGGAGCTGGTTCAGCGTTTGCTCACGCTCGTCGTTACCACCGCCGAGGCCTGCACCCCGCTGACGGCCAACGGCATCGATCTCGTCGATGAAGACGATGCAGGGAGCGTTTTTCTTGGCTTGCTCGAAGAGGTCGCGAACGCGGCTGGCACCAACACCAACAAACATCTCAACGAACTCAGAACCAGAGATCGAGAAGAAGGGAACACCTGCTTCACCAGCCACAGCCTTGGCGAGAAGGGTCTTACCGGTGCCAGGAGGCCCCACAAGCAGAACACCCTTGGGGATCTTGGCGCCGACGGCCGTGAAGCGATCGGGGTTCTTGAGGAAGTCGACCACCTCGGTCAGCTCAAGCTTCGCCCCTTCAATGCCGGCCACATCGGTGAAGGTCACCTGGGTGGAGGGCTCCATCTGAACCCGCGCTTCGCCCCCGCCGAGCGGCAGGGCGGGGTTGCCGCCACCTCCACCCTGGGCGCGCCGGAAGAGGAAGAACAGACCACCAAGCAGCAGCAGAGGGAAGATCAGACTTCCAGCAGCCTGCTGCCAGCCAGGGGTCTGACGGGAGGGCTGCACGGCGATATCAACGCTGTGTTCGGTCAGCAAACCGAGCAGCTCACGATCGGGGGCCAGGTTGACCTGGGCACGACGGCCGTCGTTTTCAACCACCTGGGCGGTGCCTTGATCAGGAGAAATCAGCACACGGCTGATTTGGTCATCCTTCACCGCCTCAACGAACTCGCTGTAGCGGATGGTGTTCACCTGGGGCTGGCTGCCACCGCCGCCACCAAAGAACGCTGGTGCAATCACAACGATCGCCAGAACCAAGAGGGCCCCGAGACCGATATTTCGCCAACGCTTGTTCACAGGTCGCCTCGTAGATGAAGGAATGTTAAACGGGTTCTCAGTCTTCAGGCGGCGCGGAGCACCTCAACCACGCTCTTGAAGGCGAACCACTCGGGAATCTCCTCACCACCGCGCAGCATCTTGCGGAACTGGGTGCCGCTCAGCTTCTTCACGTGCAGGCCACGCGCTTCAGCATGCTCGGCCGTCACATAGCCCTCTTCCTGGGTGTAAACGAGGTTCAGGGAGGGAACGGTTTCCATCGTGAGCTCGGGGGCACACTCCTTCGCGAAGTTCTGAGCGTCGTAAGGGCCATAGAAATCGTCACCGGTGAGAGACGATTTGCAGCCGGCCATATCCCGGCCAATGATGAAGTGGGTGCATCCGTAGTTGCGGCGGATGATCATGTGCTGCAGCGCTTCACGCGGACCGGCCATGTGCATGGCGTAGGGCAGGTAGGCCCAGCGAATGCTGTCGTTGTTCACTTCGGCCGCCAGACGTTCATAGGTCTGGAAGCGAACGGCACCAGGGATGTCGTCCTGCTGAGTGGGACCGCAGGTGGGATGAACGAGCACCACAGCGTTGTCACTGACGTTCTGTGCATGCAGGGCACGGGTGAACAGTTCGTAGTGCGCGCGGTGAATGGGGTTACGGCACTGGAACGCCACCACGTCCTCACCTTCGGGCAGGCCTGCACGCACCTCAGCAGGGGTCTTGCAGGGGAACACCCGCTCGGGCAGAGCAAGACCCTGGAGGCTTCCACCCAGATAGAAGCGCTTGCGCTCCATCGTGATCATCCGAACCGCAGGGTGCTCGATGGAGGTGGTGCCGTAGCAGCCCTTGGCTTCAGCCACTTTGTTGGGTTCCCACTTGTCCTCCACCTCGAGGACGGCCAGGTCCTGACCCTTGTAGGTGAGCAGCAGCTTGTCGCCCACCACCACGTCATCGCGGTCGGTGTCCATCACGATCGGCAGACCGAACAGCTGGCCAGCAGCCAGACGATGCCCACTGACCACGGCGTCGTAGTCCTCCTGGTGCATGAAGCCACGCAGGGGAGAGAAGCCACCAACACACAGCAGCTCCACATCACAGGCGTTGCGATCGGAACACTCGATCGTTTTGGTCGCCGTGGCTTTCACAGCGGCACGATCCGCCTCGGCCACCATCAGATCAACCAGCGTTCCGCCGTAGGGAGCAATCACACCGGATCGCTGGGCAGGAGCTGAAGCACTGGCGGTCATGGCTGCATGGAAAGATCGGGCGATTCTCCCAGATCGCCGGAGGATTGCAATGGGCCACAAAAAAGGGGGCCTAAGCCCCCTTGCAACCTGTTGTGATGACCTCGATCAAGCCTCTTCAAGACGGCCGTAGAGATCACCAGTGATCTTGATGTCGACCACTTCACGACCACCCATGTCGGAGTCGGAGGGCTGGATGGCGCTGAACACACCAGCGAATTCTCCGGTTTCAGGATCAACCTTGGTGATGGAGAGGCTCATGGTTCCCACACCATCGATGTAGCGCTTGTTGTTGTCCTTCTCGAGCTGCTCGTCATCACCACCAAGTGCCACAAGACCCTGGGCGTACTGAACACCGGTGGTCAGAGCCCGACCCTTGGGATCAATGAAGTTGCTGGTGCGGTAGCTGGGGGTGCGATAGGTGCCTTCAAAGTCGGTGCTGGTGGTCAGAGCCGAGCCATCAGCAGTGGCATTGAGGGACTTGCTGGAGAACGTGAAGGGGAACTCTTCGCCACCGGGCACCAGAACGGTGATCGGCTGGAAGTCGATGCCACCTTTCTCCTGGAATTGCAGGCCGGATTCCGTCACCTTCAGATCGCCAAAAACGGAGTCGAGGCTGGAGGTGTAACGGGTGAGGATCTTGCCCTCAACAAACTCGGCTTGCTGACGAATGTTCTTGGGCTCCTCCTTGGCATAGACCTGCACGGGGTGCATGCAGATCTCACGCAGCTCGTAGCTGCCACCGGCCGTCAGAGGAATCGAGCCCCGGGCTGAATCCCCGATCGTGGGGCAATCGTTGGCTTTGCCGGTGTTGTGGATGTCGTCGTAGGTGACGTTGGATCCACCACGCTGGACTGCATCACTGTCGCCACTGCAGGCCGTGGTGAAGAACGCGAGGCAGAGCGCCAGCACGACGGCCAGCAGAGGACGAATGCGCATGGAAGGAGCCGATCGGCTGAACGCTAATGGGGACGGAATGCCGTCAGATCTGGATCTTACAGGGCGAAAAATGACGTCAGGGCTAGCCTTTTGCAGCTCTCAACAACTTGTCGAAAGCGCGTGACATCCAACGGTCCCGATTCGACCCAGGCACGGATGGCTCCTGCGCTGACCGCCCTGGGCGAGCTGGCAGAGGAGTTGAGGGGAAATCCCGAAGCATTGCTCACCCTGCTGCGCGAGCTTGAGGCCCTGCATCGCGACGTTCAGGACGGTCCGTTTCGTCAAAGCCTTCCAGAAAACCGCCAGAAATTGTTCACACTTCTGCAGGGAATGGAGAAAAACGGAGGCTGGCCCTACATCCCTCGTCTTCAGCTGCGCACCTTCATCGACCTGCTCGGTCAGGACTCCATCGACGCCGCGGCCTGATCCCGAGCCTCAACCAGAGCATCTAGCAATTGATGGGCCAGAGAGAGCTTTGCCGTCACAGGCAGCTCTCGTCTCCAGCCATCTCCAAGCAACCAGCCTCCATTGGGTTGGTCCCCGAAACCCTGACCATCGCGGTCCACGGGATTCACCATCATCAGATCGCAGCCCTTCGCCAGCCGCTTGCTTTCAGCCCGCTCCAGCAAATGGGCATCGCTGCCTGTGAGCGCTGAGAAGCCGAGAACCAACTGTCCGGGACGGCGTTGGCGGGTCAGATTCGACAGCAAATCAGGCACTTCGGCCCAACCGGAAACAAGTGCCTGCTGAAGATCCTGCTTGGCCAGTTTGCTTGAGGGAGTGGCATCGCGCCGCAGGTCAGCGACGGCAGCAGCCATGACGAGCACATCGGATCCGGGCTGAGCCAACTGCAGAGCTGAACCGAGTTCGGCGGCACTCTCCACCGCAGTGCACTCCAGGCCTTCAAGCCAGGCGTCGGGGAGATCCAATGGACCATGCACCAGATGAACGGTGGCACCCCGGAAGCGTGCCGCCTGCGCCAGCAACACACCCATGCGGCCGCTGCTGCGGTTGCTCAGGAAACGGGCCGGATCAATCGACTCTTGCGTCGGTCCAGCCGAAACAAGAACAGTCATCCCCGAGCAATCAAGGGTCACGTCAGGAATTCCCGAACCGCGGCTGAATACAGACGCAGCCGCCAACTCAATCAACAGCGGATCGGCCATGCGCCCATCGCCGACGCGATCACAGGCCAAGAGACCGGACGCCGGCACGAGGGGGATCACCCCAGGGAAGGATTGAACCTGCTGCCAGTTGCGTTGCACCGCAGGGTGACGCCACATGGCCGTGTTCATCGCCGGAGCCGCGATGACAGGAGCTTCCATGGCCAGCAGAACACTGGCGAGCAGACCGTCGGCTGAACCCTGGCTCCAGCGGGACAGGCTGCTGGCACTCAGGGGCGCAACGATGGCCAACTCCGCCCACTCCGCCAACTCGATGTGCAACGGCCTGGATGAGGCGGAGTCCCACTGGTCGGCCTCGAGGTAGCAGCGATGGCGACTGAGGCTGGCGAGCGCCACGGGACTCACCAAGGCAGCACCACTGGTGGTCACAAGACAGCGCACCTCAGCGCCGGCCTTAATCAGCGCGCTGACGAGCAAGGGCGTCTTAACAGCAGCAATGCTGCCGCTGACGGCCACCAGCACACGCCGCCCGCACAGTGGCGACGCCTGCTCAGTCTTCATCAAAAGGTTCTTGGTCCACCAAATGGTGGTACGGAAGGATCAGTTCGGGCCGGTGGATGGCCAGCGCCCGAAGCAGGTGCCAATCCGAAAGGCTGTCGAAAGGAGAGGGGTAATCGTCCTCTTCAAGCCGGCGGGCGAGTTCGGCCGTCGAGGCCTCGTCAAAAGCTTCGAGCCGTTCCTGCGTAAGCATCGAGCCGTCCTCAGACCCCATTCATGGCAGTTTGACGCAGGCCGTGCCGGCTAGCGTTGGCTCACCGGGGAATTAGCTCAGTTGGTAGAGCGCTGCGATCGCACCGCAGAGGTCAGGGGTTCGAATCCCCTATTCTCCACTGCGCTTTTGCAGCGTCGCCTGCCACTCATTGGCCTGTTTGTCCTGGTGGTGTTCAGCACCGTGGCACGACCTTCAGCCCTGCTCACCTTCACACTCCTGGCTGCAGCCGGTGCGATAAGTCGCGCCCCATCACGCCGCACCTGACCCCCCATGAGGTAAAAGGGGTGTTGAACTCCCCCGTAGCCGATGTCGCAATCGAAGCGCGAGCAGGTCGTGAGCCACCTGCGCTACATCCGCCAAGAGCTGCGCGAGATGCACCAAGGAGTCATGGAAGACGGCCTTCTTCCCGAAGCGGGCGAAGTTCGGGGTGTGATGGCACAAATGGAAGCTCTGCTGGAGCTTCTCGAAGGCAAAGCGTCCAGAAAAGCGAAGGCTGAGTCCAAATAACTTTCAACGCAAGCCGTTGTCAAAGCCCTCAGCTCTGGCTTTGCTGCGCCAATCCCCATCACCTGGCCCGGGCTTGCCCCGGGTTTTTTTATTGAAATCTCCTATCCGTAGTGTCTGATGCCTGCAGGTTGCCTACGGGTGGTGTAAACAGGGGCTGGCAGGGGCATGGCCGGGTGATGGGGATCACTGGTTTCGACCCTGCCTCTTCCCCTGAAACCAGTGCCGTGCGACGGCTTCAATCCACCCGGCTGCAAACCAACGTTGGAGCAGCATTTCAAAGGCTGGATCGATGGGCGCGCAATCCTTGGCGGCGGTTTTCCTTGCTGGCCCTTGCCGGACTCATTGGCTTTTTGATCGGTAGCGCCATCACATCAGTGGCAGGCGTTCTCGGGCAGATGGACCCCGTGGCTGCGCTTGTGGTGGTTCTTGGCACTGAACTCACGATCCGGCGCCGACGCAGCTCCGAACCATCACTGAAGCTGCCCCAACAGCTCCTGGACCTTGGTCGTATTGGCTTTCTCTACGGCCTCTTTCTCGAAGGGTTCAAGCTGATCTGAAGCAGAACCGTTCAAAACAGCCAACCAAGATTGCGATTCATACCCTTCGGAAAGAATCCGATGGGATGCAAATGGCGAGCAACCATTACTTCCTGGAGCTTGAACCGCCAGCGGAGCGGTTACGTCATGCACCGCATGTGGTCATCGTCGGCGGAGGCTTTGCAGGGGTGCACGCCAGTGCAGTGGCCGACCTGCATGGCTTCAAATTTTCCGGACGCCTGGGCCTGCTGCTGTGGGCCATCGTTCACCTGGCCTTGATCCCCAACCGAGAGAACCGAATCACCTTGAGCATCAAATGGCTGTACGCCCTGGCGACCCGGCAACGGGCCTCGATTCTGCTAACCGGAATGCCCAGCCAGCATCTGGCGCTTGATGCTGAGGATGCCCACTTCCCGATGGCCAGCGGCAAAGGTCCCTCCATCGCAGAACCCGATGCCGCCCTCAAGGCAGCGATGGATTACTACGCCCATCAGCTCAGTGGCCTCCCCCAAACTCAGGAGCTGCTCGACACCAAGGAGGCCTCAGTTGCGGATTCGGAAGCTGCCATCAAATAGAGCAAGGCCATCCGGGTGGGCACGCCATTCCTGACCTGCTCTTCCACAAGGCTGACGCGCGGGTCATCCAGAAGCGTGCCACTCAATTCGACGCCGCGATTGACCGGGCCGGGGTGCAGTACGGGAACGTTCTCTCCGCAGAGCTGCATGCGCTCATGGCTCAGCCCGAAGTCCCGGTGATAGCGCTCCAAGCTGGTGAGCAACTGCTGGCCCATCCGTTCCTTCTGAAGCCGCAGGGTCATCACGGCATCGGCGCCCGGCAGCGCATGCTCCAGGCGCCGCACCACGCTGACCTTGCCCCGTTGCGGCACCGGATCCTTCAGCAGACCCGGGGGCGGAGCATCCACGAAGGCCGAAAAATCCTCGGGAACAAGGCTGGGAGGACCGCACAACACCACATCCGCGCCACAGGCCGTCAAAGCCCAGAGATTGGAACGGGCCACCCGCGAGTGAAGGATGTCTCCGACAATCACAATCCGGCGACCTTGCAGCGCTTCCGGCATGGGGTACTGGGGCGAGAAATGCCGAGCAAGAGTGAGCAGATCCAGCAGTCCCTGACTGGGATGACTGTGAAGTCCATCGCCCCCATTGAGCACCACGGTGCGCTCACCCATCTGCTGCAGATCCAGCGCCAGTTGCTGCGGAACACCGGTGGAACGGTGGCGCACCACCAAAACGTCGGCGCCCATGGCCACGTAGGTGCGCGCTGTGTCGAGAACGCTTTCCCCTTTGCTGAGTGAGCTGCTGGAGGGTGAAAAGCTCATCACGTCTGCCGACAGACGCTTGGCCGCCAACTCAAAACTGCTGCGAGTTCGGGTGCTGGGCTCGAAGAACAGCGTTGCCACCAGACGGCCCTGCAAGGCGGGCAGTTTGCGGGCACCAGTGACGGGCAGCGAACGAAACCGTTGGGCCAGCTCAAGCACAGCTGCAAAGTCTTCCCGCGAAAACGAGGCGAGATCCAGCACGTGTCGATGCGGCCAGCCACTCATGACGACGACTCCAGCGATGGCGCCCAGCACTGTGCCTTGGGTGGCATGCGATCGCCCCGAGCTCGTCTGCTGACACTGCGACTGCTCCGCAGGTACCAGCGCCATGGGGTTGCAGCGCCCTGGGAAATGCCGATCCGGGTGGTTGTCACAAGATCCTGGCTGGCAAATGTGTCTGACCTTGGGGCCATCCACACGTCATGTTCGCCCGTCACCGGACGGCTGTCATCACAGCGATCAAGCCCGAAACGTCGTGCCAGCAGGCCGGGCCCTGCAGCAATCCGCTCCGGTTCATCGGGAAGTGCCACGGCACGCAGCAACACGCCGTTGGCCCAATCGGCCCGATCGGTGACCACGTTCACGCAGTGGTGGATGCCATAGCTGACATACACATAGAACCGCCCTGGCTCACCGAACAGGGTTTCGTTTTGCGGTGAACGGCGGCGGTAGCCATGACAAGCGGGATCGTCCTGGGAATAGGCCTCTGTTTCCACAATCACGCCCCACAACAAACCTCCATCCGCTTGGCGTTTCACCAACCTGCAGCCCACCAGATCGGGGCCCACGATCTGAGCCGGACGGGCAAAAAAATTGAGCGGAAGCGAAACGAAATCGATGACAGGCTGCCGGCTGGCGGCCACGCTTGTTTCAGCTTGAACGTTGCAGGCTGTGGACAGCAACCTCCAGGCACGGCGTGATGGGGTGTTTCTGGTGCTGGCGGGTTTGTTCCTCGGAACCCTCGGCATGCTCAACATCCTGGGCCTGACGCGCTTCCTGCAACTGGGCAGCATCGGCGGCTGGCCGATCGTGGTGGCCGTTGGCGCACTGCCTTACCCGATCACGTTCCTCTGCACTGATCTGATCAGCGAACTCTGGGGAGAACAGAAAGCCAATCAAGTGGTGTGGGTCGGGCTGCTGCTCAACGGCTGGGTGCTGCTGATCCTCTGGCTGGGGGGCGTGCTGCCGAGCATGAGCGGCAGCGATGACAGCACCTTTCGCACGATTCAGCAGCTCAGTTTCGGTTCGGTAGGAGCCTCGATGGTGGCTTACCTCACGGCGCAGTTCGTGGACGTGCGGCTGTTCCATTTCTGGAAACAGCTCACCAAAGGCAAGGCGCTCTGGCTGCGCAACAACGGCTCCACCCTGGTGAGCCAGTTGGTGGACACCAGTGCAGTGGTGCTGATCAGCCATTACGGCGCCCATGTGCTGCCTGTGCAGCCGGAACGGTCCGTGCTGCCCCAGCTGATCAGCTTCATTGGCAGCGGGTACCTGTTCAAAGTGCTGGCGGCGTTGACCGACACGCTTCCCTTCATCTGGCTCACGGGATGGCTGCGGGAGTGGCTGGACATTCCTGAAGGAGAAGGCGAACTCACAACAGAAGCCCCGTCATCGATGCATGAAGGGCGCATCCACTCCAAACTGAGATGAGTTCAGGCCAGGTGATGGACGCAGCCACCTCCAGCTTCAACCTCGGCACTGTGCTTCTCGCCAGCATCGTGCTGTTCCCCTTGGCCTGCCTGTTCTTCGGAACCCGCGGCGGCTACTACAACACCGATCAGTACGACGGCAACGGCACCGCCCACTGATCGGCTGGAGTTGAGCGATCATCAGGGCACTGGTTCAGCCTGAATGACCGCTGCAACTCCCGGTCCTGTCGACAGCACGGACGCCATTCGCCTCGCCCTGCGCAGTTGGCCTGAAGTGGAGAGCTACCTCCAAGGCTGCAAGGGGGTGATCATTCCCCTGGGATCCACCGAGCAGCACGGCCCCACAGGCGCCATCGGCACCGACGCCCTCACCGCAGAAGCGGTGGCCCTTGAGGTGGGTCGTCGCACAGGCGTTTTGGTCACCCCAGCTCAAGCCTTTGGCATGGCGGAACACCACCTTGGTTTCGCGGGAACGATGAGCCTGCAGCCAGCAACGCTTCTGGCCGTTCTGCACGACCTGGTGTTGTCCCTGGGCCGGCATGGCTTCGAACGGGTGTTCGTGATCAATGGCCACGGCGGCAACATTGCGACGGCCAAAGCCGCCTTTGCCCAGGCCCACGGCACCGCCGCCACCCGCAATCTCCCCGTTGCCCCGCAGCTGCGTTGTCGGCTGGCCAACTGGTTCATGGCCGGCCCCGTGATGCGCCAGGCGCGCGATCTGTATGGCGACAAAGAAGGCCATCACGCCACGCCCAGCGAAATCGCTGTCACCCTCGCCATGGAGCCGAGCCTGCAGAGCAAGCAGCGACCGCTGCCCGACCCCGCACCGGCAGGCCCCATTCATGGACCAGACGACTTCCGTCGCCGTCATCCCGATGGACGCATGGGGTCCCACCCTTCCCTGGCCACCGCGCAGCATGGAGACGCCCTGCTGGAGACAGCCGCCACCGCGTTGAGCGAGGATCTGCGCACGTTCCTCGGCGAGTCATGAGCCAGATTTCCAGCGACGACGTCCGCAAGGTGGCCCAGCTCGCCCGTCTTGATCTGCCCGAGGACAAGATTGCGACCTACACCGGTCAGCTCGAGTCGATCCTCGAGTACGTGGGTCAGCTCCAGCAGGTGGACACCGAAGGCGTTCCGGAAACCACGCGAGCCGTGGAGGTGACCAACGTCACCCGGGCCGATGGCGTGCAGCCGACCCCCGTTCGGGAAGACATCCTCAACCAGGCACCCCAGAGAGAGGGTGACTTCTTCCGGGTTCCGAAAATCCTGGCCGACTGAACCCGAATCAGCGGGACACCGAACGTTTGGGCTCGGTTTTGATCGCGATGCGATCAACAAAACCGAGCCAGTGGCGACGCAGCCCCCGACCGGGCATGAAACGGGCTGCGCGCCTCATCTTTCCGCTGCGGCGCTTGTGGCTGCGCACTCCCACAAGGATGTCGTAGAGGAAGTTGTAACCATCCCGGCGGGTCTCAAAAATGCCCAACCGTTGGGGAGATCCCTTGGCGTCGAGCAGAGGCTTGGTGGCCTCATAGGCCGGTTTGTATTCGAACCAGGGAATGGATGGCCAGAGGTGATGAACCAGGTGATAGTTCTGCCCCATGATCAGCCAGTTCATCAGCCTGCCTGGGTAGATCCGGGCGTTCGTCCAGCGGTTGCGGGAGGTGAACGGCCGATGCGGGAGGTAGTCGAAGAACAAACCCAGCGTCACGCCCACCATCAGGGCAGGGGCAAACCAGCAGTTGAAGATGAACGGCAGGAAGTCAAAGCGTGCCGCCGCCAGCACGATCACCACAAAAATGCTGCGCTCCAGCCCCCACTGCATCAACTCCCAGCGGCGCCAGAGGCGACGCTGAAAGAAAAACCACTCGTGATAGAAAAATCTCGGGGCGATCAGCCAGAGCGGCCCGAACGTGCTGACGATGTGGTCCGGGTCGTTCTTCGGGTCATTCACATGGGCGTGATGCTCAAGATGCACCCGCGTGAACACGGGAAAGCTGAACCCGAGCAACAGCGCCGAGCCATGGCCCATGGCCTGGTTGATCCATCGATTGGGATGGGCTGCGTTGTGGCAGGCGTCATGAATCACCGTCCCTTCCAGATGCAGCGCCAGAAAGCCAGTGCACAGCAGCACCGGCAGGGGCAAGGCCGCCACAAACCAGCCCCAGATGGTCAGAGCCGCCAGGGCATAACCGCCTAGGAAGAGCCCGACGGTGGGGTTCCAGAAGGCCGGCGGGTCAACGAATTCGCGCGGAACCGAGCGATAGCCCACTCCGACCGGACGAGGCTGCTGTTGTTGAGCAGTGCTCTGATGCATCCGGAGGTCAGGCAACAAGTCTGTAACGATCCCGAACCACGGTAGGGAAAGGAATGCCCACCGGGGGACTTGAACCCCCACGACCAAAGCCACTGGTACCTAAAACCAGCGCGTCTACCAATTCCGCCAGGTGGGCAACGCCCCGACTTTAGAGATCGCACCAGAATGGGAGCAGACCGCCACACCTCGGATGCTTGCGACCCTCAGCGGCGATCTCTGCCTCCTGCTCGGCCTGGCACTCCTGTTGCTTCCCCTTCTGGCCGTTGAACTCAGTCGTCCCCGCGATGGTGTTTGGGGCGCGGTGGTCTTGCTGCTGGGTCTCGTTCTGGTCACCAGCACGGACCGTCTGCGGGGAGCGCCGATGCTGGCGGTTCTCTGCGCCGGCCTGTTGATCGCACGCTTGGGATCCGAGGTCGGACAGGCCCGCTGGAACAGCCTCAGCGAAACCGAGCAGCAGCGGTTCACCTCGCTCGATCATTGGCGCACCAGCCTTCAACAACTGTTGATCACCACGGGCCGAGTGGGCGAAGGCATCAGCGGCATTGCCAAACAACTCAAACCGGCCGGGAAATCAGGGGTTACGGGCAAAAAATGGGTGCGTCCCGAGTCCCCCGAAACCACTGACACAAGCGACACCGAATCAGCCGAAGCCGCCAAGGTCACATCTCCAGAGGGCGAAGACTGATAATCCCGAGGCCAGAGCAGGGACCCCGTGAGCAAGGAGACGCGCGACGCCGCCGCTGAGGAACGTCCCTCCTACAAACACACCCTCAATCTGCTGCAGACGGGATTCGGCATGCGCGCCAATGCCGTCCAACGCGAACCTGAACTGCAGGGCTTCTGGAAAGACCACGGCATCGACGGCGAGCTGGGCCTGAACAACAGCGGCCCAACCTTCACCCTCCATGACGGCCCGCCCTACGCCAACGGTGCTCTGCACATGGGGCATGCCCTCAACAAGGTGTTGAAGGACGTCATCAACAAATATCAGGTGTTGAACGGACGGCGAGTGCGCTACGTACCGGGCTGGGACTGCCACGGTCTGCCGATCGAGCTCAAGGTGCTGCAGTCGATGGATCAGGAGCAGCGCAAGGCGCTGACACCGATCAAGCTGCGCAAAAAGGCTGCCGCCTACGCCCGCAAACAGGTGGATGGCCAGATGAAGGGCTTCCAGCGCTGGGGCATCTGGGCGGACTGGGAGCAGCCGTATCTGACTCTGCAAAAGGAGTACGAATCGGCTCAGATTCGGGTGTTTGGCGAGATGGTGCTCAAGGGGCACATCTACCGGGGTCTGAAACCGGTGCACTGGAGCCCGAGTTCACGCACCGCTTTGGCCGAAGCGGAACTGGAGTACCCCGACGGCCACACCAGTCCCAGCGTCTACGCCGCCTTCCCAGCCGTGGAGCTTCCAGCGGCGCTGCGGGATGCACTCAAGGCCGAGGGCCTGGACCTGCCCACGGAGACGGACGCCCTTGGGAAGGCCCTGCAGGTGGCGATCTGGACCACCACCCCCTGGACGCTGCCGGCCAACCTGGCGGTGTCGGGGAATGAACGGCTCGATTACGCCCTGGCCGACGACGGCGCAGGCCGACTGCTGCTGGTGGCTGCCGATCTGATCGAGG
>OCVP010000810.1_pt1 | contig 13846 bp, 6 predicted proteins | sample 1539171 | NCBI WGS metagenome assembly OCVP01 (sample SAMEA51879418, study PRJEB22527) | metagenome
GCCGGGAATCTTTTCGATGGCGTCGAGCATCATGCGGCACGACTGACGCATTTCTTCCATTCGAACGCGGTACCGGTCGTAGCAGTCGGCACCCTTGACCGACGTGGGCTTCTCAACCGCAGGCTCCCAATCGACCTGATCGTACACCGAATACGGGTGGGCCCAGCGAACGTCGTAGTTGACACCGGCCGCTCGGATGTTGGGGCCGGAAACCCCGGCGTTCACCATTTCCTCGGCCTTGGCGTAGCCCACGCCTTGGAGGCGAACCAACCAGATGGTGGACTCGTCGAGCATCATCTCGTATTCGTCGATTCGATGCTCAAACAGTTTCACCTTGGCGATGAGACGGTCGGCGAACCCGACCGGCATGTCTCGCTTGACCCCGCCGACTCGCGGGTAGTTGTAGTGCATGCGGGACCCGCCGAGCTCTTGAAGCAGGTCGAGGAACATCTCGCGGTCCCTCATGCACCAGGTCATGAGGGTCAGGCTGCCGATGTCGGGGCCGTAGGCGCCCAGCCACATCAAGTGAGAAGCTAGACGTTGGCACTCTGCAGCGATGAGGCGAATGTATTCGGCTCGTTCGGGGACTTCGACCTCCAAAAGGTCCTCTGCAGCGTAGATGTAGGAGTTGGCCCACGTCATTGCGCTGACGTAGCAGAGTCGGTCGCAGTACGGGGTGATTTGAGTGAAGTCCCTCGCTTCGGCAATCTTCTCAACGCCGCGATGGATGTAGCCAAGTTCAGCATCGGTGTCAACCACCGTTTCACCGTCAACCTTGACGCGAAGGGTCCACAAACCGTGCGTCATCGGATGCTGAGGGCCCATCGTGATCCACATTTGCGCCATGATCTCACCTCACTTTACACGACCCTCGTCGGTTGGTTTTCGACCGAAGCCCTGGGCATCGTCGTACATTTCGTTGAAGTCGTGGTAGCGGATTTTGTGTTGCTTCTGCAACGGGTGGAACCCTTCCGGGCTGTCGTGGGGATTGAGGACGCGATGCATGTTCTCGTGGCCTTCAAACTGGATTCCGACGAGGTCCCACGTTTCCTTCTCGTTCCAGTCGGCGCCAACCCACAGGGATTGGACGCTGGGCACCGACGGCGTCTGACCCTGAGGAAGCGTGAGGACGACCTCAACTTCGAGGGGGACGTCCATGCCTTGAAGCTCCTCAGCCACGTGAACGGTGTTGGTGTGAGGTGCTTGGTTGACGATGGGTTGGCGCATGAGGTGGTAGACCACTTCCCAGCCGCGCTCAGCACCGCCTTCGGGGTGGTGGGTTCCCGTGACCATTGAGCAGTAGTTGGTGCCGAGGTCAAACTTGAGGTGCTTGGCCACCGCCGTCCAGTGCTGCGGTGGTGCGACGATGCGAACAAACGCCATCTTCAGGGCGTTGGCATGGTGCTCAACGGTGGCCACGACGTCTGAACCGCCGAAGCGAGCATTGACGCTTTCAACGGCGTGCTCGGCCGCAGCATCGGCCTGTGCGTTGGTGATGCGCATGCCCATGCTCAGTCCTCCCCGACGATGATGGGTTTGTCACCCTTACGGCCGCTGCTCGGGGCGGCGCCGATGCGGATGATCTTTTCACGCAGCAGTCCAAACCCGTCGATCAGAGCTTCAGGTCGTGGCGGACATCCGGGGATGTAAACGTCAACGGGAATCACCGTGTCCACGCCTTCGAGGATGTTGTAGGATTGGAAGTACGGACCACCTGAAATGGCGCATTCACCCATGGCGATGCAGTACTTGGGTTCGGGCATCTGTTCCCAAAGGCGAACGATTTTGTCGGCGAATTTCTTGCTGATGGGGCCGTTGACGAGCAGGACATCGGACTGGCGTGGAGACGAACGAAACAGCACGCCGAAGCGGTCGCCGTCGAAGCGAGGGGTTGCGGCCGCAGCCATTTCGATGGCACAGCACTTGATGCCCAAGTGCAACGTGAACAGCGACTTTCGTCCCGCCCAGTTGAAGTAACGCCCGGCCAAGACGCTGAGGAACTGCTTGATTTTCGTCGCCTTCAGGGCTTCGTCGGTCACGTCTCCAACCATCTCAACGAGCGCGCGGCTGTTGAACGCTGCGTAATTTTCGTCCTGTCCTGCCATGATGCTTCACCTCAGATGTAAATGCGACCTCGCTTGCGGAACACGTACCACACGCCAAGCGACATGGTGGCAAAGAAGATCCCCAGAATCGTCAGGGCGTCGGTGGCTCGGGCGACGGCGCCGTCACGGTCAACAACGCCCTCTGCAGTGGCGTCGGAGGCCACCATGCCACCCAGGACGAGGAACATGAACGCGACGTCAAAGACCAGGAAAATGATGGCGTACCAGTAGTATTGGAAGTGGAATTGAATCATGGCTTCTCCCACGGGTTCGCTTCCGCATTCAAAGGTGGTCAGACGGCGAGGGTAGAGGCTGTGATCGCGTTCGTAACCTTCCAGGAGGTACGAGCGTGTAATGTGGGGGCGAGCCGGGTCAACCTTGGGTCGGACCACCCACGTGATGAGGAAGTTCGTAAGGGGCATGATGATGCCGACCACCGTGAGAAACCCGATGGAAAGATAGGCACTTGGAACGGATTCAAGTCCCGACATTGGTTCACCCCCGCGGAGAGCGCTGACGCTCTCCGTTCTTTCCCACCCGAGGCCCCTCCATAAGCGTTGTCAGTCGCCTCGTTCACTGAGGGGGTGAACAGCGTGGACCTTCATGGGCGCAGGCCCTCGTTTTTACGGCCTGCCCGAGGACGAGTTCAGGGTCATCTTCGGCGGTTCAGAAGAGCGGCGATGAAGAGCGCCACGAGCACGAGGCCTGCGACTTTAGCGACCATGGTTTGAGAGAGGCCAAACACGCCCTCTGGAGGCGTTCCTTGGGCGGCAAATTCGATGTTCTGGCGATCAAGCACGCCGGTTTCGGTCGGCTCCGCTGAAACCGTAAACTTGTACGTGTCCTCCATTTCTGCTCCGTAGGGTGCTCGTACGGTGACGTTGACGTACAGCGTTTCGCCCTCGTTGACCATGCAGATCAGGTCGTTGTTTTCTGGTCTGCAATCGGGGTTGTCGCTGTCGAGGATAACGGACCAGCCTCGAAGGTTTTCTGAGGCAAACACTCGAATCTCGCTGCGAATGTTGCCGGTGTTGACGATGCTGATCTCCTGGGTGACGGCAGGCTGACCGTAGACGATGTCGAGTTCCTGACGCTCACCGGCTTCCATGAACGCAAGTTCGTGCACGATGCTGACCTCGAGCGAGATGGTCACCAATCCGGATCGGTCGGCTGCGTTGGACTCGCTCGTCACGAGGATTTCCAGCAGGCCTCCCTGGCCGGTTTCAGCCCCAGGGTTGACGCTGAGGGTGAGTTCAACGTAGATCTCGAACTCGCGAACCACGTGATTGTCCACGAGCGACCTGGTGTATCGCAGGTTATCGGCCCCTTCGTAGGTCGTCTCGATAAGCGGTTCCTGCGTTTCGTTGTCCAACACGAAGGATTCGCTTAAGTTGCTCCAAATGCCGTACCCTTTTGGAACGAACAGGGCGTCGGTAACCGGTAGCCCGTCGGCCAACATTGAACGTGTGGCGATGCCCTCAAGGCCACCCAGTGTAAACACGGCATCGTCGTTGCCGTCACCGGTGTTCTTCACCCACATCCCCACGGTTTGTTGTCCGCTGGGTGGCAAGGTGATGGACCCTGTGGTCGCTGTGTCGGTGTTTTCCAAGCGCAGATCCATTGAGAAATTGCGGTCGGACAGCACGGCCAAGAACGTGCCTTGGCGCTGATTATCGGGGATGCCGTCGCCGTCTCTGTCCTGCCCGTTGGGGTCGTCTTTGTTCCGCACGCGAACGGTGACCCTTGAATTCTCAAGTTCCTCCTCGCCGTCAATGCTGACAACCAGGTAGACGGTGGTGGTGGTTTGTGGGTCGACGTCGATTTCGGTCATCGGCATGCCGTCCTCCGTCTCGAAGGACGTCCCCCAGCGTGGGCTGGCCGTCTGAGAGACCACCGAAAGGCCGACGGTGTCTCGTACGTTGCCTTCGTTGATGAGGTCGATGGGGAAGCGAACTTCCGTCCCTGACCGTCCGGTTTGGTCGGTGGCTGGTGTGTCGATTTCAAGGGCGTGAACGGCAGCGACGGTGACGCGCACCGAGACCGTGTCGTAGGCTGTTCCTCCCGAGGAGGGAAGAACGCTGAACACGAGTTCAATCTCTTCGGTTGCGAGTGCATCGGCGGGAACGCGGACCGTGACGCCAACGTTGGCGGTCTTTTCGTTGCCGTGACGGGAACCGACCGAAACGCTCGACGTTTCGAGTTGAACGGCCCAACCCGTCGGAGCGATGGAAGACGCCACTCGAAGGTTGTCTTGTCCGTTACCTTGGTTGGTGATCGTCAGCGTGGTTGATTTGTTGCTGCCCGGTTCGATGTTGGACAGAACGGCGTTGGCCGCTGAGATGCTGGCGCCACGGGATTGCCCAACCGTGATTCGGAGTTCGGCTCTGCAATCGTCCTCAACCGGGGCGTTGCCGTCTTTGCCGCCGATGTTCACGACGACTTCGGATCCCGCAGAAACCGAATCGTCAGGGGAGACGATGAAATCGAACGCCCGTTCCCCGTTTCCGTTGTCGTATGGAAGCAGGCCAGAAGCGGCGCCGTCAACCTGGACCCAAGCGCTCTTGCTGCCTTCAACCACGGCACGAACCGTCCAGTCGGTGTTCCCAACGTTGGTGTAGGTCGCCGTAATTTTTGTTTCTGCATCGGGATTGACGCTCACCGATGTCTTGCTCAGCGAGACCTCGCACTTCCGCAATTCTGGGACGTTGAGCACGAATTCTTCGGTATCGCTTGCCTCCTGCGTGGGGTCGTTTCCGACGTTGGCGGTGACCTCCCAGCAGTACTTTCCGTCAGCAGCGCCTTCAGGGACCTCAACGGTTGCGAACACGATCTCAGAGTCTTCAGCGCCAAGGTTGAACGACGTTTGGTCCAACTCGACCGTGAAGGAAGAGGCTGGCTCGCAGCCGGGACCGGAACCCTCGGCGAGCGTGAGGTTGACGCTGGCCTCAGATTGGCCGGTGTTCTCAACTTCGATGCGATAGTCAAGCTCCTCCTCGCCGTTCCAATCCTGTTCCTTGTTGTCGGCGCTGCCCACCCGTTCGTCAATGATGACATCAACGGCAAACAGCGTGCTGCCGGAGCCGTCGCCGGCCGTCGTCGTGACGGTCACGGATTCCTGGGCGGGGGCACCGGGTTGGTCGGGCGGCGTGGCTTGTTCGGTGGCGGAAACGGTGACCGTGGTGTCGCAGGACCCCTCAGCGGCCTGAGTGAGCGTGATGTTCATCGATGCTTCTTCGTAGGATCCGGCATCGATGGGCCCGGTGATTTGGGTGATGGTAGAGGTGTACGCGTTGCATTCTTGCGTCGCTTCTTCGTTGGTTGAGAGCGACACCGTGACCGGGTTGGAGCCGGTGTTTCGAACTCGGATGGTGTACTCACCGGATTCGCCGGGGTTGACCTCCAGCGCGTTGGGGATGGCGGTGACCATGATCGATGCGTCGCGACCTTCGGCCGAAACGACCGGGGCGGTCAGCGGCAGGAGGGCGCTGCACATGACCAGCACCATGAAGACGGCCGCACGGCGAGTGGTCTTCGACGCACTTGCCGTAGGCACCATGCACTCCGCTCAGCGTTCTCCTATCAAAACCCTATGCCGGTGGTGCATCAGCGGACGCCTTCAGTCATGCCTTTTGGAAGGTGGAGGCTGGAGCGCCGCAATTGACGCAGGTCGTGGCCTTGTGCGCCTCGCATCCGTTGTGTCCGTCTGCGTGGTACCGTGCGCCGCACGTGGGACATCCAACCATCGCTGTGGTGATGGGTTCACGGCACGTCCAACAGGTCGGCGGCGCAACAGCCGGTTGGGCAGCAACAGGGGCGGGAGCCGTTGTTTGCGCAACGCTGCCTTGAGCCAGCACGGGGAGGCCGTGGGCGGGCAGCGGGAGGACGACGGTTGACGCCTCAGTTGGCGCACGACGTTGGCGGGTTACCTGGAATCCATAGGCTGCAACGACCGCGAGGACCACAGCGCCCAGAAGCACCAACGTCAAACCCGAGCTGAGGCCGCTTTCACCCGAGGTCCCGATGGGTTCGCCCGTGGAGGTTGCGGAGAAGGAGAAAACGGGCTCGGAGGCCGTGCTTTGAACCAGTTGAAGAACAACGTTGGCGGTACCGGGTGAATCCGCACGAACGTTCAGACGAACGACCACCGATTGACCGATCTCGAGCTTGACAAGGTCATCACCGTTCAAGCCGACCGTCCAATCCGACGGACCGCTGACCGTGAGTTGACGCTGCAGTGGGGTGTTGCCGGTGTTGGTGAGTTCCACCTGGATCTGCCGTTCTTCACCCGTGGTGAACATCGGAACGGGGCCGATGTTCCACGAAACCTGCTCGTTGACCGCCACGAGAAGTCCGACGGTGGTGGTCCGCTCAACGCCCTGGTCGGTCAACACCAACGTGAACGATGGTTCGCTCATCGGCGCCATGTCACCGGCGATGAGAACGTTGCAGACAACCGGCGACACATCGCCCTTAGCGACGGTTGCAACCGGTGTGCACTCTCCAAACAACCCGTCCCCGAGTTGAAGCATGGCGCTCGGACTCCAAGCCGTCTCTGCTTCGTTTTCAAGCAGCCAGGTGAATTTCAGGTTCTCGCCGGACGGGTGGGTGCCTGCACCGAAGGGAACGTCGTAAACGGTGCCGTTTTCAAGTTCAAGGCTGAGGAAGGTCAGCGTAGGCTCGGGAAGGACTTCCACGGTCAGCGTGTCCTGCCACGTGAATCGGTCGGAGCCGTTGTCGAGATTCAGTTTCACCGTGCCCGTGCGGGCGTTTGGGCCCGCCTCCAGCGTGTAGAGAAGGTTCTTGCTGCTGGTCCAAGGAAGATCAAAGCTCTCCAGGTTCGTGGTGACGGTCCACCCGCTGGGCAATTCAAAGGAAGGGGTCAGGCCGAGATCAACGTTCCCGTTGTTTTCCAGCGAGTAGCGAAGGGCGACGGTGGAATCCGGGCGCAGCGTACCGATGTTCGATTCCAAATCGACGGTGAGCTCACGGATTGCTTTCACTTGAATGGGGATTTCAAACACCCGCAGTTCTTGCTGCTCGGTCTGACTCACCGCTGTAAGTTTCACAACCCGTTCGGCCCCGGCCGCCGTCATGACCTGCGGCGGTGTGAACGTCAACTCGACCGAGCGGAACGCCTCATCGTCGATCAAACCCGTGGAACCGGACGCAGCACCGGCTTCGCTTCCCAAATTGATGAAACCGGCCTGCCACCCGGTGGGCGCTTCCAAAAACAAGTCGTAGCCGATGGGTGCGTTTCCGCGGTTGAAAAATCGGACGGTCATGTTCGTGGGGTCCGACGGATGCACAGGGACGACCTGATAGTCGAATTCAACGGCGGGGTCGGAAATTTCCTTCACCAGCATGTCGACGTTAAGCGGGTAATCCACCCCGTTGTCAACGTCCAAGGCCAGCAGGTCGATGCGATAGGTGCCCGGTGCTGGTGGTGCGGGGTGGACCAGCGTCACGGTGATCAATTCAGACGCTTGTCCGTCCATCGTGAAGTTTGATTCGGTGCTTCCAATGTACCACGGCATGGCTTGGCCAGTCTCCAAGTGAATCACTTGACCGGTCTGCATGGAAGCGTTGGTGGAAATCAAGGCGGTGTTCGTTAGGGAGATGTTCCATGACGTTGTGGTGATGCTGCTGGAATCGAGGGTCCGAACCCGTGCGTCGGCCTCCAACTTCACCCCCGGTGCCGTGACGTTGACCTGAACGTCCAAGCGATTGTTGTCCTCTCGGATTTCTTCCATGTCGTCGTCCGGATCGATGATGAACGAGAGAACACTGGTGCCCGCTGCTTGGGGCGTCCAATCCCAACTCAGCACTTTGCTCGACCCTGCCCCCAGCGAGATGCTGGTTTGTGCCAATTCGGTGCCGTCCACCTCAAACGCAACGGTGAACGTGTCCGCCATGACGTTTCCGAAGTTGAAGAACTCCGTTGTCAGGCGTACGGGGTCGTCCACCTGCGGAATGGCAACGTCCATCTCAAACGCCTCGGAAACCACCATTGGGTCGGGACGCAAGTCGTTGACGCCGTGGCCCAACACCGCAATGGCGTAGGGCTGGGTTCTGCTTCCACTGTGTTGAGTGTCCTTGACCTTCACCGTCCATGTTCCTTGGGCTGCGTTGTCGATCAGGACGACTTCGAGGTTGTTCACGCTGTCTCGACTGCCTCCCGTGGTGGACCGTCCGTTGGCAAAGTCGTTGCCTTTGTACACCGTCCCGTCGGGGGCCGTGACCTCCAAGTCCAAATCGTTGACCAGTTGAGCCGTTGAGAAGCGAGAACCTCGTTCGTCCGACCAGGTCAGAACGGTTTTGAACATCCCTGAAGACTGAGAGACGTTGAAGGAGTACAGCTTGCTGTTACCGGTGCCCGACATGACGGAGCGATCGTCCACCCAGATTCCTTGCCCGCCTGGAGGTGCGAGGCTGTTACGGAGGTTCACTCGGCCCCAACCCTCGTCCTTGTTGGGGATGTCCCTCGTCCCGATGTCCTGCGCTCCAAGGACGAGCAGGGCCTTGACCAGCGCACCTTGAGGCGACGGGCGCTGGGCGATTTCTTCGAGGTATTCGCGAACCATCGCCGCTGCGCCGGCGGCGTTGGGGGTGGCCATCGATGTCCCGGTGTATTCGAGGTAGTACGTGTTTCTCCACGTCGCCGTTCCGGTGTCGCCCGCCTCCTGTGCGCGGCAGGACCGAACGTAGCCACCCGGCGCCACGAGGTCGGGTTTGATTCGACCGTCTTCGGTGGGACCGCGGGAACTGCCGCTCATCATGACGTCGGGGGCGCCGCTGTACCGGTTCTTGTGGTTGCCCACGGAAATGATGTTCTTGGCCGTAGCGGGCGGGGAAACGGTCCCGGAATTCGGTCCGTCGTTGCCCGCTGCAAAGAGAATCGTCAGGCCTTGTCGGCCGTTGTAGTAGCGGTCGTAATAGCTCGCTCGGTCGTCGACATCCTCGGTCTCTGAGTTGTACTTGGATTGCTGACTGGCGGAAGAGGACCCCCAGGAATTCGTGTGGGTGCGTGCGCCGGCGTTGTAGGCCGTGTTGAGCAGGTTGTTCAAGGAAGGCGACTGAAAATTGCCCGTGTTGTCGTTTTCCATGGCTTGGAAGTAAAGTTCAGCGGCTTGCGCAACGCCGCCGTAGCCGCCACGGAATCCATCGCCGAGGACCGTGCAGGCCACGTGGGTCCCGTGGCCGGAATGCCGATCCGCTGTTGAGCCGTCTCCGATCACATCGTAGTTGCCCACAACTCGCGTTCCAAAGTCGCCGTGGTCCTCGTCCAGGCCCGCATCGGCCACCGCCACCGTTTGGCCGGAGCCGTCCAAGTCCGTGGTAAAGTACGTCGTCATCGCATTTGCGCTCATGTGTCCGCGAGACTGATCGTTGAATGCAGCAAAGGCCGGGTCCGGTCTGAGTTGCATCAACGACGGTTGTCGGAGGAGCGTGGGAAGATCAGCGCCGGCCAGCGTGCCCTCGTACCGTCCCTCATCCCATGCTCGCCAGTCGTCAAACACTTCCCGAGCCACGTCTTCGAGGCTCTGTTCAAGCGACACCCCCGTGCGGTCCAGCAAAGAAACAGCGTCCATCGGGCCCGCATCGTCCCGCCAGCCATCAAGGCGAAGAAGCATGGTCTCCAAAGCGGACTCGCCCTGCTCAAACAACACGATGTCCAGCAAATCCTGGTCGAGGAAAAAACCGAGAGGCACGGCGTGACTGGTCATGACACCGGGCTGCTGTTCGGCCTCAACAAGAGCGGCAGGCGTCCCTTGGACCAGGAGGCCGGAAGGGGCGATGTACTCGCGCACAGCGAGACCGGGGACCTGCCCGAGGCCACCACGGACGTCCTGCAGACGCAGTTCGTTTGATACGATGAGCAAAAGGACGTCAAAACGCGGCTCGAGAAGGGCCTCGGGCACGGGTTGATTCAAGCGCAATCCGCCGACGTCAAAGACGCCCATCGGGGATTGAGCGAGCGGAGCCCTTGTTTCGGTGGAAAGACGCTCGTCGAACAACCCTTGGGCCTCACGGTACACGTCTTCACGAACGTCGAAGCGAACCCATTCCGGATTGAACGTGGCGGCCTCGCCGCTGGCGCCGTCTTTTGGGAGCAGAAGGGAGGACGACGTGGAGAGCAGGAGGAGGAGAACAAACAGACCCGCTGAGAGGCGGTTGGACTCTCCAGCCATGCAGTAGCCTCCTGCTCCTGTCCTTTATCGGTTCGGTCTGCTTGTCCCTACAAGCCTCAATCCAACGGCCAGACGTGACGGTCGGCTTTGTCCATGAAAATCTCCTGCGACCAATCCCCCACCTGGTGGGTGAACGCTGGAGGCTGGCGAAGTTTTCCGGTGTAATCACGGTATTCGAGATCGATGACGATGGTGTAGTCGTCCCAAACCGTGTGGCCAAGGACCATCATTTCGAGGTCGTCGCCCGAAATCGATGAGTGGCTTCCCAATCGATCGAGTTCCAGCGACATGACCTCGATGAGCTCGCCGTCCGCCGATTGGAATTCAACCTCCAACTTGACGTCCGTGATGGCTCGGCTGCCGTCGTTGTGCAGCTCGCTCATCATCAGATGACCACCGCGCTGCATGTAGTGCGTTTCCACGGTTACGGCGTCGCGAGGAAGCAGCCAGTACCATCCGCTCACGGTCATGGTGATGATCATGAACAGCACGGCCCCGGCCATGGCCACTCGAGACGGGGTGATTTCACGCTTCAAGGTGAGCAACAACTTGGCTGCCTCTTGCTCGGCTTCCCAATCCTCGAGTTCCTCGTCCTCGGGAGGTGAGCCTCCTTGGCGCAGACGATCGGCCGATAAATCCGTCATGATGCATCACCCGAAAATCATGGCCAACCCACTGGCAATCGCTGACCCGATTGGGTCGATGATCATCACGTGGCGCGTTTCGACGAACTCGCCGGTTAAGCTCCCCACCAGGGACAAATCCGTGACGATGCCGTTTACGCCCATGGAGGATGCTGTTGGAATGATGCCCGTGAACTGAGCGTCAAGAAGCACCGCACGTCCTTCCATTTCGAAATCGCCAAACACCGGGTGCAACCACGGTTCGACCACGCCGGGTTGAACGAAAGCTTGGGCCGTAGCGACCAGACGACCGTCGGTGATGTCGTCGATCACGATGAGGGGGTATTCTCCCGGACCCGAATAGATGTGGATGGTTGCGCCTTTGAGGTTTTGACCCACCACTTCGACGCGGTCGATGGTCACGCCGGGCGTGGCGGGGACATCGGTCTGGCGTACGTACACCTTCTTGACGCCCGAACCGGACGATTTGACGCGCATTCCAAAGTCATCGGTCAATTCCAGCACGAACCGGGTCGGCAAATCCTCTGCGAGCATCAGCACGTCGCCCTTGGCTTCGATGGCACGACCCTTGGCTTCGAGGTACAGGTCCATGTCGTCGGTGTTGGACGAGTAGTCGAGGGTCCTCATCCCCTGGAACGCTGTTTGCTTGCGAATGTCAAACCGACCGTCGGGTTCGGTGACGAGGTTCATGTCACCGGGCAGATCACGCATGAACGCCGTTGAGGGGTACCAGAACCCGTCCACGTACCGTGACTGCTGAATCATCAGCGAATCGGATGAGTGCCCGTTGTCGCGGTATTCCTCGGGGACGAACACCACCAACGAGAGCACGTCACCGACCACAGCGGTCAGGTTGGTTGAACGCGGTATACCGACCACCAAAGCCTCCACCCGAGTGAGGGCATCGTGGTCGATGAAGATGGCGTGAGCTGAATTCAAGCGCACGCCGGCATCGTAGGACATCTCCATGGACACGCGGGGGACGGTCAGGTTCTCTTGGGTCGAGAACACGACGTTGACTTCCACGTCACGCGGCTGCTCCGTGTCGAAACCGTCGATGAACAACTCAACGTCTTGCCCGTCAAGACCGTTGGCCACCACGGTGATTTGGGGGTACATCGGCTGCCACTCCGACATCATCAACTCAACTTCGTAGGTGGGTACGCCCTCCAGCACGCGGAAATCGTAGACGATGTTGATCTGCCCCGCCGGCAAGGAAGGAAGCCAAGCGCGCAGGTGCCATGCACGCATGTCGCGCAGCGTGATGCCTTCCTCCTCCATGAGGGTCAGGTTCACGCCCTTGAGCTCGTCGGAGGAGACCCGTCCGTCCTCCAGCGCCTCCACCAACGGTTCCGCTGCGGTGAGGTTGACGGTGCGAAGAATGGCCAAAGCGTTCGCCCGCTCGGAGGCGTCGATTCGACCGTCGCTGAGGATTTCTTCCATCGGACCTCGGTCCGTGGCGGTGAAGGTTGGCATGCGCGAGAGGTTGGTTTCGACACGGGTCTGCTCGAGCGCCTCCATACCGATGCCGTGCATCCAATCGGGCTCGGCTTCGACGTTGGAGCCTTTTTTCAGGTCCACCGTCATGTTGAACGCCTCACCCGTGAACAAGTCCAGCTCCAAACTCATGTTCTCGCTTTCCCCGATGTCGCCGCCGACGTTCACCGTCAGTGCATGAACAAAGTCGTTGACGACGCTTCCGAAATCGACCAAATCACCGAGGAAGAACGACAGCCCTTCGATGCCCTCTTCCTCACCGAACGTCGGGAGTGCGAGCCCTTCGGAATCGACGTCCGACGGGAGGGACAGCGAGATGTTTGCAGGCAAGGGGTCGAAGTAGACCTGCCCGTTGAGTCCGAGGAAGGGGTTGGAGTGGACGGTGGCGTCTTCAAACGACACACTGAACGGTGACGACGAACTTCGAACCAGGCGAACCTCGGAGGTGCCCTCCGGGCCGCTTGCACCCGGGGTGAGCGGGCTGAGGCGCTCCATGGCGGTGATGTCGGACAGTTTCAGGCTCAGGCTGGCCTCGGCCGTGTCCTCGTTGACCCAGAAACGCATGTGGTCGCCGTCCATCGTCAACGGCGAGGTTGCGTTGGTCATCTGCATCTGTATGCTCTCCATCGGAGCGTCGGCGACGTAGCCGACGGTATCACCGAGCACCAAAGTGAATTCTGCCGGAAGGCCAGAAAGGCGTATGGCGTTTCGCTGCTCGCCCGACTGGCCTCCGTAGGTGATGGTTCCGATGGGTTCGCTGGCGCGGTATTCAAGCGATTCTGCCTGCTGAAGGATGTCGAATTGAGCAGGACGGTTGGAGACGAGGGCGGACTGTTTGGTGGCGTTGGGCAAGTCGCTGGAATCGTGCTTAAGGTGGCCGATCAGGAGCGCTCCTGAGGCGGATCCGTCGAGTTGCATGTTTCGCACTTCGTTGACGGGATCAAAGTCGTGGCGAACGTGGGAAATGCCACCGATGGACATGCTCATGGCGACCGGAACCAAGGGGTCCACCGGTCCGAGGCGGCCGTTCACCACCGCGATGTCGGTGTCTTCGGAGAGGAGAATGTGATCCGTGCCCGGGAGCCACGGCTGCGGGCTGCTCGCCAAAGCGAAACGCATGTGCTCAATCTCCATGCTTTCGCGCTCCCCGTCCGGCAAGGTTTGCTTGACCTGATTGAAGCCCTTGATGTCGATGACACCACCGGTGGATCCGGCGGTTCCGACGACGGCGTTGGGCAAACCGTTGAGAATGCTGCCAATGTCCAACACGATTTCAACCACCGTCAGAAGAGCGTTGTCAAAGAACTGGGCGAGCGTGTTGAGGTTCGGGTTGTCAAAATTGACCCGAGCGACGCCCGTGGATGAGAGCAGGAAACTTCCCTGAATCACGATGACGCGTGGAACGTTGTCA
>OCVP010000820.1_pt1 | contig 13777 bp, 10 predicted proteins | sample 1539171 | NCBI WGS metagenome assembly OCVP01 (sample SAMEA51879418, study PRJEB22527) | metagenome
TTAACATTTTAATAATGGTAGATAGAGAAATTCTAGAAGCAATATCTGAATTAGAAGAATCAGATTTAAAAAGATTACGTATCCTAATTGATAACAAGCTTGGGCCCACAGGTAATGAACAAAAAATATCCTATAGGCAAAAATTAATAAAATGTGGAAGAGAATCTTGTAATAGTTGTCCTCATGGACCGTATTGGTATGCTGAGTGGTCAGAAAATGGTAAAAGAAGTACTAAATATCTTGGAAAGATTTTAAATGAAATCAGTTAGTAAAAATTTAAATTCAAATATTTCGCAACAATTATTTTATTTACTGGTTTTAGTTTTATTTTTGAGAATTGATTTAGTTTTTGAAAACAATACACCTACCGGTGGAGATATGGGAGCTCATATCGTTGCAATTGATACTTTTATAAAAGACTTTATGCCAAATCTTCAAATAAACGGATGGTCAAATGATTGGTTTGGTGGATATCCTCTATACTATTTTTATTTTCCTCTTCCAGCAATAATCACATTCATCTTTAATCTTGTATTCCCTTTTGGAATTGCTTTCAAAATTATGGTTGTAATGTCAACCATTTTAGTTGTTTACTCTATCGAAAAATTAATGAGAAAAACATCGAATCAAATTTCAATCTATGGTGCTACGGCTGGATTATTTTATGTTTTTACTGAGTCGTTTACTATTTATGGTGGCAATTTAGCATCAACATTGGCAGGGCAGTTTTCTTTTGCGTATTCATTAGCATTTGCAAATCTATCAATTTTTTATTTAATAAAATCAAAAAATAATTTTAGATTTACAATCAGTTCAATCTTTCTTGCTCTCTGTTTGTTGTCTCATTTAATTCCATTTATTATCTATTCTCCAATTTATGCATTTTATTGGTTATCAAAATCACAAAATTTAAATCAAAGAATACTCTCAATCTTTATTTTCTTAGCACTTGCATCAAGATGGTCCGTCTCATTGTTGATGAATTTAGAATATACGACAAATATGAGTTACACTCCATTTTCTAGATTAGATGATTTAATCAAGAAAGATATTTTACCCATCATCTTTATCTTGATTGGTTTATTGATAGCAAAGCATAAAAATTTGATTAAATACAAGACAATAAACTTATTTGATCTTTATATTATCTCCTCATCTGTTCTTCTTTATTTTTATGTCCCAGAAGGTGCTCTTTGGAATGGTAGATTGGTACCATTTTTCAATCTTGGAATTATTTTTTTATTTTTCAAAGCAGTAGAAATTTTTATTGATGATATAAATCTTTATCAACAGGGAGTCAATGTATTAACAGGCCTATTTTTAGGTGGAACAATTTATTGTTTGTATATATTTTATGAAAAATGGTCTTCTAACCAATCATATTTAAATCTTTACATACCAATCATTTTTCTGATAATGATTTTTGCAATCCTAAATTTAAAAAATGTTGTTGTACAACTTAATTTGCTAATTATTTCAATTATTTTTTCTACTATATCTTTTTTACCACATTGGCTTAATTGGAATTTTACAGGTTATGAAGGAAAGAATGACTGGAATCAAATTCAAAACTTATACACACAATTAGACAATTTAAAACCTGGAAGGATTATGTGGGAACCGAATTCAGATATGAATAAATATGGAACACCAATGACTCTAATGACAATTCCTTATTTTACAAAACATACAAGCATGGAAGGTTTATATTTTGATTCAAGTATTACAACCCCATTTCATTTTATATCTGTATCTGGTTTGGCAAAAAGACCATCAAATCCAGTAGGTGGACTGTCATATATAAATAACCAATTTGATAAAGGTGTAGATTATCTTTATGACCTAGGTGTAGATTATTTCATTACATATACAGAAGAAATTGAGAGTAAAGCAATGAATTCTGATGGACTGACATTTCTTTTTTCATCAGAGCCGTTTTCAGTATTTGAAGTCAACTCCTCAAAAGTAGAATTAATTTATCAAGATATTGAAGTGTTTTCAAAAGTAAACAAACAAGAAGGCATTCTTAGTTCAGTTTTTAGAGACACTAATATAACTAATTTTTTTCAAAAAGCATATGAAAATTTTGATGAACTTGATGAAAAGAGAGTTGTTGAAGTAAGTAATAAAATATTGATACAGCCATCCAATAAGAATGATTTAGAAGTCACAGACATAAAAATTACAAATAAGAAAATTTCATTTTTTACAAACAATCCTGGTGAATTACATTTAATTAAAGTTTCTTACTTTCCAAATTGGTCTATCTCAAACGGGCTTGGGCCATTTAGGACCTCTCCATCATTTATGTCAGTTATACCCAATCAAGAATATGTAGAGATCAACTTTGAAAACACTACACTAGAAAAAAACAGCTTCTATTTTTCAATATTTTCATTAGTCTTATCATTGATTATTTTTATTAGATCTTTAAAAAATGTTAAAAAAACTTAAAAATTCAAAATTATTAAGAGGTGATTCCACCTATGCACAACTATTAAGAACTTATATTGTTGGTGGATTCAATTTAGTATTTGGTCTTGGAATAAGCTATTTATTTCAATTTTTTGTTTTTTATTCAATTGAGATTCCTTTAAGAACTTATTTAACAAATATTTTTGCTTTTTCAATTGGAGTTATAGTTTCATATTTTTTGTCTAGACGAATTATTTTCAAATTATCTATATACGAAGGGGGTTTTAAAGAATTTGTTAAATTTTTGATTACTAATTTAATCAACTTAGTTGTTCCATTGTTTATATGGTTTTTAATTGACTTGATCAGACCATCAATTCAAGATAACGAAATACAATTTCTAATAGCAACTGTTTTGATACATGGATTTATTCTTCCCATCAAATATTTAATTTATAAATTGTTTGTATTTAAAGACTCTTTAAATAATTGAAGCCGTAATAAAAATAAACTTTTTAGTGTTCTAGGAATTCTTGTAAAAATAACAGACACACTTGGTCTAATCTCATTTACTTTTGCAGGCACTTCAAGAATTTTGTATCCTGATTTTTCTATTCTAATTAAAAGTTCAGTATCAAAAATATCCTGTGTTGAAATCACATTATTGATTTCTTTTTGAATATTAAATCTTCTTATAGCTTTCATTCCATGAGTATCGCTAAGTGAGGTTCGAAATAAAAGTTTTAAAATTAATACAAATATTGATGTTGCCATTTTTCTGATAAATGTTCTTTCATCTTCAGATTCATTTAATCTTTTCGATGCAACTAGTGCTACGTAATTCTCATCTAGTTCCAATGATTGCTTAAGAAATTTTTTTGAAAAATAATCAATATCAAATGATATTACAATATCATTTTTTGCAATTTCAAATCCATTTTTTAATGCAAGACCATAGTTTGCATAATTACTATTTATCGTAAAACAATTATCTTTATCTTCTATAAAGTCATGAATGAGATTTTTTGTATTGTCCAAAGAGCCGTTTTCGGAAAAAATAATTTCAAACGGCATATTCATCTCTTGACAAATATTGAAGATTTTATCAGCAGATTCTAAAAAGATTTCTTCTTCATTAAATACTGGTATTACAACTGAAAAATTATTAATCATGTTGTTCATTTTCATAAACATTACAATACATATGGAGTGGATGAAAATAAACTAGATTTAATTTTTAAGGCCTACGATGTTAGAGGTGTTTTTAATGAAACAATTACACCAAAAGTTGGTTTTAAAATAGGCGCAGCTTTTGCTTCTTATGTAGAATCAAATGAAATTATTGTTGGGCATGATGGCCGTATTTCAAATAATGAAATGTTCGCAGCTATAAGTTCTGGAATACAATCAGTTAATAAAAAAGTTTTGTATGTTGGTATGGTTCCAACAGATGTTGTTTATACGCTTTCTGGAATTAAGAATTTACCTGGTTTGATTATTACAGCATCTCACAATCCAAAAGAGTACACTGGTTTAAAGTTTTGCGACAGTGGAGCGGTAGCGATCGGTCAAGAAACAGGATTAAAAGAAATCAAGAATTTAGCAGAAAAATTTAACGATGAATTTAACATGTCAGAATTACCTGAAATGCAACCTTTGAATCAACTTTATTTAGAACATTTTAAAAATATAGTTGATCCATCTGAAATAAGTGACAAAGTGAAATTTGCTATTGATGGTGGAAATGGTGTCCTTGGTGCAATTATTGAAGATCTATCAGAATCCTTTAGTTTAAATTTTGAAGGCCTTTATTTGGAAGTAGATGGCAACTTCCCAAATCATCCAGCAGATCCTTCCAATCAAGACAATCTCTTAGATCTAAAGAACAAAGTACTGTCACAAAATTTTGATTTTGGAGTTGCTTTCGATGGAGATGCTGACAGGTCTGTATTTGTTGATGATAAAGGAAACGTAATTAGTGGAAGTATGATGACTTGTTTAATTTCTGATTGGTTATTTGAAAAGAAATCTGAAATAAAGATAGTTCATAATGTAAATGTTCAACCATCTGTTATTGAATATTTAAAAAATAAAGGGATAGAGACAATAAGATCTAAAGTTGGTCATTCATACATAAAAAAAATTATGAGAGATAATGATGCAGATTTTGGTGGAGAACATAGTGCGCATTTTTATTTGAGAGAAAATTTTTATGCTGATTCTGGAATATTGACTTTGCTAATATTTTTAAAAATTTTATCTGAGAAAAATATTAAAAGTTCAGAACTTGTAGAAAATTACAACTTTAAGCCCTCTTCTGGTGAGATTAATTACATTGTCGAAGATGTAGAGACAAGTTTAAAACAAATTGAAAATTCTTTTGAGGGTGAATTTGATAAATTAGACGGAATATCATATTTTTCTGATGACTTTTGGTTTAATGTTAGAGGATCGAATACTGAGCCCATGCTTAGATTAAATGCAGAAGCAGTCAATCAAAATACTTTAGACAACATCATTGAAAAAATTTCAAATATAATAAGTTAATAGATGTTAAATATTGCATTCGACCTAAAAAATCAAATAATATCTGATCTTGAGTCTTCTAGTAATCTTGAAAAAATTTCATATGAAAATTTATTAATTATGGGAATGGGTGGTTCAGGTGTCGCAGGAGATGTGATGAAAGTACTTTCTAATGAAATATCTGATAAAAATATAATTGTTCACAAAGATTATTCAATCCCAAAACAGTTTTTAAAATTTAGACCTTTATGTTTATTTATTTCATACTCTGGCAACACAGAAGAAACGTTATCAGGTATATCTGATGCCAAAAAAAATAATTTAGATTGGATCGTTATTTCAAGTGGCGGGAAGTTAATTGATCTCGCTCAAGAAGAAGGTAAGGAGTATATTAAGATACCAAGTGGACTACAACCAAGGGCAGCATTTGGATATCTTACTTTAGCTATTTCAAGAATCTTAGATATTGTTGAAGGTTCCGATTATGTATCTCAATTGAATGAATCAAGTTCATATTTATATAAACTAACTGAAAAGGCTGAAGATTCTGACATCAACAAACTGTCTTTAGATATATGTGAAAGTATTAACAAAAAAACTGCAATTATATATTCAGGAACCAATATGTCAAAGGTTGTATCGTCACGTTGGAAAACTCAGATTAATGAGAACGCAAAATCCAAAGCTTTTGTTGGTTATCTACCAGAGGTACATCACAATGAAATTCTCTCATGGGATGCAGACATAGATGGAAGTAAAAATAATTATATTGTTATTCTGATTCGGGATAAAAATGAACATGTACAAATTAGTAAAAGATTTGAATTTACCAAAGAATTGATAGGAGAGAAAGTAAATATTGTTGAAGTTAATTTAAACAATCAGGAAAGTACGCTAAAAACCCTATTGGAGTTAGTATTACTAGGTGATTTAGTTAGTTTAAACTTAGCAAACAAATTAACTATTGATCCAAAAAATATTGATACAATTGAAAATTTAAAAAAATTATTAGGAGGATAATGTCCACTATAAAAGATAAAAATCTAGCAGTTGTAGGTCAACAAGAAGTTGATTGGGCTGCTAGACAAATGAAAGTCCTTGAAGAAATTAAAACAGAGTTCTCAAGTAATAAGCCATTAAATGGTTTGAGTATAGGTGCATGTATGCACGTAACAAAAGAAACAGCTAATTTAATGCTTACTTTAAAAGCTGCTGGGGCAAACGTTGCATTGTGTGCATCCAACCCACTATCAACTAAAGATTCAGTCGCTGCCTACCTAGCTGAAAATGATGTTGAAGTACATGCAGTACATGGAGTATCAAATGATGAATTCTTTAAGCATCTTAATTCTGTTTTAGACACAAAACCTGACATAACGATGGATGATGGAGCTGATTTAGTTACCCTACTTTTAACTGATAGATCTGATATACCAGTCATGGGTTCAATGGAAGAAACAACAACTGGAGTAATAAGACTTAAGTCAATGGAAAAAAATAATAAACTTCGTTTTCCTGTTGTTGCTGTTAATGACTCTGACACAAAGCATTTATTTGATAATCGGTTCGGAACAGGTCAAAGTGCGATGGATGGTGTTGTGAGAGCAACCGATCTCTTGATTGCTGGTTTAGATGTGGTTGTGATCGGTTTTGGTGATTGTGGAAAAGGAGTAGCAGAACGAGCATATGGAATGGGTGCTAAAGTGACAGTCGTTGAGCCTAACTCGGTACGTGCTCTAGAAGCTTTAATGCATGGATATGAAGTAAAAAGTAGTGTTAATGCTGCAAAAATTGCTGATGTAATTGTATCTGTAACAGGAAACATGCATGCATTAGACAAGAAACATTTTGATGTAATGAAAGATGGAGTAGTTTTAGCTAATGCAGGACATTTTGATGTAGAAATCAATTTAGAGGCATTAAAACAAGATAGTGCTGAAGTACATAGAGTTAGAGATCATGTAGAAAGCTATTTGTACGATGGTAAGGAAATCTTAGTACTAGCTGAAGGAAGACTAGTTAATTTAGCTGCTGCAACTGGCCATCCTGCTTCAGTGATGGATATGTCATTTGCAAATCAGGCCTTGGCTGCAGAATGGATAAAAGATAATCATGAAGACCTAGAGCCAAAAGTTTACACTCTTCCGAATGAAGTTGATTTAAAAATTGCAGCTACAAAATTAGGACTCATGGGTGGAGAATTAGAAATCCTTACTAAAGAGCAAATTGAATATCTCGACTCCTGGGAGCATGGCACAAGCTAAATTTGAGTATTTTTAAAAAAGTTTTATCTGTTGGAAGTGGAAAACTTGCACAAGAGCTTGATAAAAAAGTCGAGTTAATTAACTCTAAAGAATCTGAAGTTGAAAAATACTCTGACGATGAAATTAAAAATAAATTTCAAAATTTAAAAACACAGATAACTTCAGATAATAAATTTGATTTCGAGGTTGATGCATTTTCATTAGTAAGGGAAGCATCAAAAAGAACAATTGGTCAACGCCATTATGACGTTCAGTTGTTTGGTGGAATGGTTTTATTAAGAAATAAAATAGCTGAGATGAAAACAGGGGAAGGTAAAACACTTGTTTCTACACTCCCAATATCATTTATGTCACTTTTTGATCAAAGTGTTCATGTTGTGACAGTGAATGATTATTTATCAAGAAGAGATGCTGAATGGATGAGTCCAATTTATAACTTTTTAGGACTTGAAGTTGGCCTTATTTATTCAAATCAAGATTACCAAGAAAAAGTATCTGAATATAAAAAAGATATTGTTTATGGAACTAATAATGAATTTGGTTTTGATTATTTGAGAGACAACATGGCACAATCATCAGACCAACTAACTCAAGGCAATCTATTTTATGCAGTAATTGACGAAGTTGACTCAATCTTAGTTGATGAGGCTAGGACACCTTTAATAATTTCTGGAAGGGTTGAAGAATCAACAAAATGGTATCTTCAATTTTCAAAATTAGTTAAACAAATGAAAAAAGACATTCATTATGAAGTAGATGAATCAAAAAAACAAATTCATCCCACTGAGGAAGGTATTGAATTCATTGAAGGAAGATTAGGTATAGATAATCTCTATGAAAATACATCTACCAATTTTATTCATTATTTAACAGCTTCTTTACGCGCAAAAGAAATTTATAAAAAAGACATTGATTACATAAAATCTGATGGGCAGGTAAAAATTGTAGATGAATTTACAGGACGTGTTCTGGAAGGAAGGCGTTATTCTGACGGACTTCATCAAGCAATTGAGGCAAAAGAAAATGTAAATATTCAGGATGAAAACCAAACTTTAGCATCGATCACATATCAAAATTATTTTAGGATGTATGAACATCTATCTGGTATGACAGGTACGGCAAAAACTGAAGAAGAGGAATTAATTCAAATTTACAATCTTGAGGTGGTGGAGATACCAACGAATCTGCCGGTAGCAAGAAACGATAATCAGGACACAGTTTACAAAACAAAGAAAGCCAAACTAAATGCAGTTGTAGATGATATAAAAAAAAGACATGAAATTGGACAACCAGTTTTACTAGGTACAGTCTCAGTTGACTCATCAGAAGAAATTTCAAAAGAATTAACAAAAAATAGTATTAAGCATTCTGTTTTAAATGCAAAAAATCACCTAGAAGAAGCATCAATTATTGCTCAAGCCGGGCGATTAAAATCCGTTACCGTTGCAACGAATATGGCAGGAAGAGGTGTAGATATCAAATTAGGTGGTAACAGTGAATTTATGGCTAAAAATGAAGCAGAAAAAGAAAACAAAATAGATGATGAAAAATATATGGAGGGGTTAATTGAGAAATTTGATACCTTGATAAATAACGAAAAAGAAAAAGTAATTGAACTTGGGGGTCTTTATGTAATTGGCACAGAAAGACATGAATCTCGTAGAATTGATAACCAATTAAGAGGAAGGTCAGGAAGACAGGGCGATCCAGGTGAGTCAAGATTTTACATAAGTCTTGAAGATGACTTAATGAGAAGATTCCAAGGTGAAAGAATTCAATCAATTATGGATAAGCTCAACTTGCCTGATGATGAAAAGATTGAGCAAAGTATGGTAACTAAAAGTATCGAAAGAGCTCAAGCGCAAGTCGAATCCTTAAACTTTGAAATAAGGAAGAATGTTTTAAAGTTTGATCAGGTCCTCAATCAACAAAGAGATGTTATTTATAAATGGAGACGAGAACTTCTAAAATCTGACAATATAGAAAATTTGATTACTGATTGGCGAGATGACATATTTGATGAATTACAAAATAATGTTGATAATTATAAAACACAATATGAAACACTCGAAGATTATAGAAATTTTGTTGAAGATGAGTTGAGTTTAATTTTATCTGACAACGTAAAAAAACAGATATTGCAAACCATAGAAGTAAATGATAACTTAGAAATAATATCAAGTCTGAAATCCCTGTACAATAAAAATTTCGAATCAGATAAAAATAATTTCATGAATTTAGCAAGAATGGGCTCACTTTCGTTCATAGATCAATCCTGGAAAAATCACCTTTCGGAAATGGATTATCTCAGATCAGGTATTGGATTAAGAGCAATGGGTCAAAGAGATCCGCTAGTTGAATATCAAAAAGAAGGATATGATTTATTTGAAGAATTAATTCATAATGTAAAGTTATCTGTTGTTAGACTTTTATTAAACTTTGAAAAGGTTTCGGTAGAAAATAATAATCTAAGGAAAGAAGAGATAAAAAAAGTAAACCTAAACAATAAGGATAAGATCGGAAGAAATGATCCTTGCTATTGTGGGTCAGGTTTAAAATATAAAAAGTGTGGAATGCTAGATAAATGTACAAAGAACTCATAAATAAGATATCAAATTTTAAAGAAAGATTGACTTCAGCTAAGGAGTATCTTTGACTTTGAAAATAAAAAAGATCAACTTTCCGAAATAAATAAAGTTATTTCTGAAGAAAATTTTTGGACTACAAATCCTAATGCTCAAAATATTGTCAAGAATGCTTCAAATATTGAAAAAATAGTAAATTTGTTGGAAGTTATCGAGGTTGAAATTAAAGATCTCGAAGAATTCATTGAATTGAGTAAAGATGACCCATCTGAACTAGATGAAATAAAGAATCAGCTTATTGATACAGAACAAAAAATTATTGATTTAGAAGAAGAATCTTTATATTCGGAAGAGTTTGATAACCACTCCGCCGTTTTAACAGTTAATGCGGGTGCAGGAGGGGTTGATGCGCATGATTGGGCAGAGATGCTATTGAGAATGTACACAAGATTTTTGGATAACAATAATATGAAATATGAAATTGAAGAAATTTCTACTGGAGAGGAAGCGGGCATTAAGTCAGGATCAATAAGAATTGACAATTACCGAGCGTATGCAAATTTAGAAAGTGAAAGAGGAGTTCATAGATTAGTCAGAATAAGCCCATTTGATAGTAATAAAAGAAGACATACTAGTTTCGCAGGAGTTGATGTTGTTCCATTAATTGATGATTCAGATGAGTTTGATTTAAATGATGATGATATCCGTATTGATGTTTATAGATCATCTGGGGCTGGAGGCCAACATGTAAATACAACTGATTCAGCAGTTAGAGTTACTCATATTCCAACGGGAATAGTAGTGGCCTGTCAGGCTGAAAGATCACAGTTACAAAACAAAATACGTGCTTTAGCCCTTCTAAAATCAAAATTAATATTGTTAGAAAAAGAAGAAAAATTAAAAAAACTTGACTCAATTAGAGGGGAACAAGTTGAAGCTGGCTGGGGTAGGCAAATTAGGTCATACGTTATGCAACCTTACCAACAAGTTAAAGACTCAAGAACAAATATTGAAGTTGGAAATATCCAGTCAGTTTTAGATGGAGATATTAACATATTTATCAATGAGTATCTAAAATGGCGTAGACAGGGATTAAATGATTAAGTTAGATAATGTTTCGTTAGTTTTTCAAGGTGGAAGTGTTGCACTTTCAAATGTTACTACAGAGATTTCAGAGGGTGAATTTGTTTATCTTATTGGTCATTCTGGAAGTGGAAAATCATCCTTACTTAAACTTCTTTACAAAGAGTTTTCTCCGACAAAAGGAGATATAGAAGTTGTAGATATGGATGTAACGAGCCTGCCAAAATGGAAAATACCTTTGTTGAGAAGAAAACTAGGAATTGTTACTCAAGAACCACAGCTTCTTGAAGATAGAACAACTTTTGAGAATATAAGTTTTGCTCTTGAAGTACTTGGGTTTGAAGAAAAAGAAATTGATGAGAAGACCAGTACATTGATTGATTTAGTTGGATTAAACGAAAGTATGTATAAATTCCCTAGTCAACTTTCAGGAGGAGAGCAAACAAGAGCATGTATAGCAAGAGCACTAGCATCAAATCCACTTGTCCTTTTATGTGATGAACCTACAGGCAATTTAGATCCAGAACTTAGCATTCAAATTATTACATTATTAGAAAAAATCAATAGGGCTGGCACAACTGTATTAATGGCAACACATGATTCATCGATAGTAAATAGAAGAAAAAAAAGAGTGTTACAACTAAAGGACGGAAAATTAATGAGTGACGTAGATCAAGGAAGGTATGTTTAAAGGTTTATGAAAAAATTAAACTATGTTCTCAAGAATACGTTCATAAATATGAGAAGAAATCCATTACTAGTTGTTGCAACAATGCTTGCAGTATTGGTATCTTCATTTCTTGTTTTTACCACACTTTCCGCTCGTGCAATCGTTGAAAACAACACATCGCGTTGGCAAAATGGAGTTCATGTTGTTATTTTTTTGGATGATAGGGTAACTTCTACAGCTCATAAGCAACTTCAAGAAACTTTAGAAAGTTATCCAGAAGTAAGGATGGTAGAGTATTTTACAAAATCTGAGGCTTCTGATGAATTCAAATTATTATTCAAAGATCAACCTGAATTACTTCAAGAAGTAGATTTTGATATATTACCTACGTCTTTACGAATAAATCTAAATGACCCCGCAGATTATAAATTGATTATTGAAAGAATGGATGGTAATCCAGCTGTAAAAGAGATCAGAGCTTCTGGTGAAGCGATTGAACGGCTTTTGAGTTTAACAAATACACTTGTTTTATCTGCAACGATTTTTGCTGCGTTAATTGCCTTTGCAGCATTTATTTTAATTATCAACACGTTAAGGCTTACAGCTTACGCAAAGAAAAAAGAAATAAAAATAATGAGAACTATCGGTGCTTCATCAACATATATAAGACTTCCTTTTATTTTTGAAGCAGTTTTCGAATCCTTAATAGGAACAAGCATAGCTGTGGGTCTTGGTTGGGGATTTATTCAGTATTCAAAAACATCATTTATCGCTGAAAGTATTTTTGATATAGCTATTTCTGACACATATTTGATAAATCTAACTCTTATTTTGTTACTGTCGACCATTGGCTTCGGATTTTTTGCAAGCTTTGTAGGAATCAGGAAAGCCCTAAATGACTAAAAAATTCTTTTCAGTTCTAATATTATTTCTGATTTTTATACAGACAATATTTGTTGATCATTCTTTTGCAATCACGGCCGAGGAGAGACTCGAAGAAGTAGAAAAGCAGCTTATTGCAATTGCGAACCAAATCAAACAATACGAAGGTGATAAAACAGATTTAGAAAAAGCAATTTTAGCAAACGATTCATCACTTAAAAAAGTAAATGATGAGCTTGCTGAAGTTCAAAGAAGACTAGTAGCAGCTGAGCTTGCGCTTGAAAAGGCACTTGAAGGATATGATGAATCTCTTGATAATCTTGCGGCCGTTCAACAAAATATTGTAAATGAACAAGTTAAATTAGGAACAACTAAAAATGAAATTATAAAAGTAAAAGATGATCTATTTGAAACTCAAAAGAATCTAAATTCAGCAAAAGATGAGTTACAAGAAAAAGCAGTAGATATGTACATTAATGGGGTTATGAGTCCAGCAACAGCTTTATTTATTAATTTAAATGATTTATCTGATTTTCTAGCTGCATTAGGTTATGCATCTGCAATCGTAAACACAGCTTATGAAATTATTGAGTCCTTAAATTCGTTTGAAAGTTTGTCAGAAACACAAACAGAGTTCTTATCAGAACGTGAAGAAGAAAGAGAAGAAATAATTACCTCCCTTCAAGTTGAAGAGGAAAAGAAGAATCAGATTTCTATCGAGGCTGAAGAGTACGCAGATGAAGTTGAGGAAAGTAAAAATAGAGTAGAAAGGGAAAAGCGTCAAGTTGAAAATAAAAAGGCTGCTGTTTTAGCGGAAAGAAGGAAGGCCCAGAATCTTTTAACTCAAGCAAATAATCAATTGGCCAAATTAGATGCTGAACACGCAAATCTTGAAAAGCTTGAAGATGCTATCCAGGCTGACATTAATAGATTAAGCACTCTTGGTGGAGCAGCACCAAATAAGTTAACCTGGCCTATAACCGGTAGTTATGTTTCAAGTGGATACAAGTGGAGAAGATTTAGGGGCACTACTAGTTTTCACGGAGCTATAGATATTCCAGGAAGAACAGGGACACCTATAAAGGCTGCAGCAGGTGGAGTAGTCATTCTTGCCAGATACTATGGTTTAGCTGGTAGAACAGTTTTTATTGATCATGGTGGGGGAATGACAACACTTTATTTTCATATGAATGAAATACGAGCATCTGTTGGCCAAACTGTTGTTACAGGTGATGTCATTGGTACTGTTGGTACTACAGGTAGATCAACAGGCCCACACTTACATTTTGAAGTAAGGTTAAAGAATCCAAATTCTGTTAGTTGTAGCCTTCCTTATTTAGATCCTACTTCTA
>OCVP010000821.1_pt1 | contig 13777 bp, 13 predicted proteins | sample 1539171 | NCBI WGS metagenome assembly OCVP01 (sample SAMEA51879418, study PRJEB22527) | metagenome
GAATGGAAATCTCTTCTCACAGAAGATGAATATTATGTAACAAGACAAAAGGGAACAGAACCTCCTTTTTCTGGTAAAAATTTTGAAATTATTAATGGTGGTATTTTTAAATGTAAATGCTGTGGTAATGAATTATTTAATAGTTCAACAAAATATGATTCTTATTGTGGGTGGCCAAGTTTTTTTGAACAAATATCACCTGAAGCAATTAAAACAGAGACTGATAGATCTCATGGAATGGTGCGTATTGAAATTATGTGTGCCAAATGTGATGCCCATTTAGGTCATGTCTTTGATGATGGACCTGAGCCTACTGGCAAAAGATATTGTGTAAATTCTCTTTCTATTAATTACGAAGAGTTTGAATAATACTTTTTATACACTCCTATTTTCATCAATAGGTCATGCTCTCATGCATATGTTTGCAGCATTTTATTTTGTAATCGTTCTGACTATAGAAAAAGAATGGAATATTTCTTACGATCAATTAATTAGATTATGGTCTCTTGGAGCTCTACTAATTGGTTTAGGGGCAATTCCTTTTGGGTGGTTAAGTGATAAATGGTCTCGTTCAGGAACAATGACAATTATGTTTATTGGAATGGGATTAGCCTCCATTTTATGTGGTTTAAGCACATCAGTTTCTTTTTTATTTTTTTCCTTATCACTTCTTGGACTTTTCTGTTCAATTTACCATCCTGTAGGCATTCCTTGGGTGATTCATGCAGCTAACAAACAGGGAAGAGCGCTTGGTGTAAATGGTATTTTTGGTGGGGTAGGGATAGGCTCTGGAGCATTTGTAGCTGGTACTCTAACAGAATTACTAAATTGGCAACTAGCTTTTATATTACCTGGTTTAATATCAATTATTATTGGGTTTATTCTTATTTACTTAATCTTAATTGATAAAATATCTTACAAAAATTATTTTATTAAAAATGATGATCAAGATCATTCTCGTAATGAGATGATTTTAATTGCATTAATAATGCTATTATCAATGTTTGCTCTTGGATTATCTTTTCACAATACACAAACAGCCTTACCAAAAGTTTTTGAAATACGAATTGGTAACACAAGCTCAATTCAAATTGGATTTATGATAGCAATTATCTATTTTATTTCTGGCGCTACAACATTTGTTGGAGGCTTACTTGCTGATCGATTTAATTTAAAAACTATTTACTTAATTGGTATATTTCTTCAGTTTCCTTGCTACCTAGGAATAGCTTACATATCTGGTTACTCTTTAGTAGTGTTATGTATTCTAGCTGCCGTATTTAATGCAAGTATTCTGCCTACAGAAAATCTCCTACTTGGGAAATTTACACCCCAAAAGTATCATGGTGTTGTATATGGAATTAAGTTTATTCTTGCATTTGGATCAGGACCAATTTCAGTATTCTTAATTTCAGAAATATATTCCATAACTTTAGAGTTTACTTATTTGTTTTTAATTAATGCAATAATGATGGCTATAGTTTCAATCTTTATTATTTTCTTACCCATTCAAGGTAATCAAAGATCAACTACTCAGGATTAGATTTTATTTCTTCAAGATAATTAATAACTTCATTAAATTTTTCATCAGGTATATCTTTATAGGTCATACCAAAATGATTTTTTACCTCTAAAGCAACATGAGCATAAGGATTTCTACCCTTAGGATGATTGGGGTGATCAGGTAATTTTCCTTTTAAAAAATCACCTGTTTCTTGAATTAGCTTCCAAATTTTAGATGCGTTTTCTTTATTCAATTTATCTAGCTAAAGCACCCATTGGATCCCAAGGTGCTAGCGCTACTGGTTCCATATCTAAGTATTTTAAAAGTCTTTTGTTTAGATATTTTTTATCAATGACAACTTCATAGGTATATTCATCAAACCATTCATCGGTCATCATCATATATCCTTGATTACCACTTTTTGTTCCCCAGCTATTTTCAATTTTCCATTTTGTTGAATTTCTTTTTTTAATATCGACACCTGTTAAAAGCATGGCATGAGTCATTTCACTATCACCATACTCTAAACGAGTTTGTTTATTCATCTTAAATGAAGTTTGGAAGACATTTTCATAGTCGTAAATGCCCATATCAAGTACACCCATATCACGACTAAAACGTTTCCCAACATCACAACCAAACCATACAGCTTCGTTGTTTTTTATTGAGTCCATTGCAGATTTTTTTAATTCTTTAATATCTACATTTAAATATTTAATAATTTGTCCTTCAACAACGTTACCAAGATATTCAACTGTGTACATTGTATTAAATTTTTTATTGCTCATTGGAGCATGAATTAAGCAAACTTTATCTTTAATATTGATATCAGCATATTTTTTGCAGAAATCAATTGGTGTCATGTCTGAAATGACAATATGTCTATTATCTTTATTTCTAGTAGACCAATTGATAACATCTGGTGGTTGACCAAGAAACATTGCTAGTAAATTATAAATTGTTTCCATCATGTCTTTTTTTAGGGCTGCAGAATTTTTAGCTGGTTTCTTTCTTAGTATAGAAGCAAACTCTCTTAATTTGTGAGTCAAAATATAATTCATAGCACCAGATTTACTGCTATGATTTGTTTCAGGCATTACATCTTTAGGTACTGCACCGTACTTATTAATTAAGTTTACAAACATATCCCACTGTCCACCATCTTGCACTGGCGCTTTTAAAAGATGGGTTATTAATCTGCTTTCATATGATTCATCTCTAGATTTAATAATATTCTCTAAAAAATAATTTGCTTTCTCTAACTTATCCCAAAACATGAAATAATTTTGTGAAAACTCAAATGTATTTAGTTCAAGGCTATCAACAACTTGTAAACGCATAAGATTTAATCCTGCAAATCCCCAACATCTACCTGATGCCATTTGGTTTGTTGCAGGTAGTTCTTTTTTTATTAGATTAGAAAAATTATGATTGATTTGACTAAAGTTTTCCCAATTGAGTGCAACATTGGCTAAATCATTTTTAATTAATGCATTTCGTGAAGCTGTGTTTTTATTATTTCTTAAAAATTTATTTTTGAAAGTTTTGATTGTTGATAGAGATATATTTTTTGCCATATTCTCTATTTAAAACTATTTCAGCTTAATTCAATTCTTAACTGTTTTTTTCTTTTTTTTGAGACCCATTTTAGCTTTTCTTTCATCAATTAACCTAATGGCATCTTCTAGTTTTAAGCTATCAATTGTTTGATCACCAAGAATTGATGCATTTATTTTTCCACATTTTACATATGGTCCAAATTTTCCATCATGAGCAGTAATATTTTTCTTTTCTGTTGGATGCTCTCCAAATGTTTTTAACGTCGCATTACCTCTCTGTGTAGGTTTAGCAATTAATTCAATGGCTCTTTCAAGTTCAATATCAAGAATATTATCTGTTTTTTCGAGAGCTTTATATTTTTTATCATGCAGAATATATGGTCCATACATTCCAATACCGGCACTAACTGTTTTATTTGTTTCAGGATGAAATCCTAATTTACGTGGCAAACCAAGTAATTGAATAGCTGTGTTTAATCCTATTTCATCTGGTTCAAAATTTTTAGGAATAGAAACTCTTTTTGGTTTTTTTTCTTTTGTCCCTTCACCAACTTGCATATAAAATCCATAAGGACCTTTTCGAAGAGTAATCATTTCACCTGTTTCTGGATAAATACCAATTTCTTTTGGTCCACTAAGTGCAGCGCCATCTTTATCGTTTAATTGATTAAACTGAACTGTATATTTGCAATCAGGATAATTAGAGCAACCAATAAATCCTCCAAACTTTCCAACTTTAATTCCTAATCTTCCATTATCACAGGTTGGACATTTCCTTTTTTCATCTGCTCCGTTTGGTGGAAAGAAATGCGGACCTAGTGCTTCATCTAACACATCAATGACTTCTCTGTTTGATTTGCCTACAGTTTCATCGCAAAGTTGTTTAAATGTTTCCCAAAATTTTCTCAGAACTTCTTTCCAATCAAGCTTACCATCAGAAATTTCATCAAGTTGATTTTCAAGATCAGCAGTAAAATCATATTCGACATATTGATTGAAATATTTCTCTAAAAATATCGATACTATTCTTCCTCTATCATGAGGATTAAAACGTTTTTTATCTAAAATTACATAATCTCTATCTTGTAGAACTTTAATAATAGAAGCATAAGTAGATGGTCTGCCAATACCAAGTTCTTCAAGTTTTTTAACTAAGCTTGCTTCGGTGTAACGAGGAGGAGGGGAGGTAAAATGTTGTGTCTTTTCAACTTCTTTGAGATTTAAACTCTCTCCTTCACTCATGGCAGGAAGAATTGTTTCTTTTTCTTCATCTTTATCATCATCTTTAGCTTCTTGATAAACTTTGTACATCCCAGGAAACTTAATTGTTGATCCATTTGCTCGTAAAACAATTTTTTTATCTTCGTTTGTAATATCAACAGCTACTTGATCTAATACAGCACTCGCCATTTGTGAACTTACCGCTCTTTGCCAAATAATTTCATATAGCTTGTATTCTTCTAAAGTAATGTATTGCTTAATATCTTTTGGTGTTAGGTAAATATTTGTTGGTCTAATACATTCATGTGCTTCTTGGGCATTTTTAGCCTTCGATTTATAAACTCTTGGCGCTTCTGGTAAATAGTTTGCACCATAATTATCAGTAACAAAACCTCGAACTTGGTTAATAGCTTCTTTTGACATGACGACACTGTCTGTTCGCATATAAGTTATTAAGCCAGTTGTTTCTCCTTTAATATCTGTTCCTTCATAAAGGCGTTGAGCTGTGCGCATTGTTTGACTCGCACTAAGACCAAGTTTACGACTAGACTCAATTTGCATTGTAGATGTAGTAAAAGCAGGGTAGGGATTTCTTCTAGCTTCTTTTTTTGTAATATTTCCAACAGTGAAAGTAGAATTTTTAATATCATTAAAAATTTTTGTCGCTTCACTCTCATTTTTAATATCAAGTTTATCTACTTTATTCCCATCATAAACTGTAAGTCTGGAATTAATAATTTTATCTTCTTTATTTCTAAACTCGCCTTGTAAAGACCAATATTCCTGTGGAATAAATTTTTCTATTTCAAGTTCTCTCTCACTAATTATTCTTAAGGCTACAGATTGAACTCTACCCGCTGATTTTGAGCCTGGTAACTTTCTCCATAGCACTGGAGAAAGTGTAAAACCAACAAGAAAATCTAACGCTCTTCTTGCAAGATAAGCATTTACTAAATTTTCATCTATTTCTCTTGGCTCTTTAAGACTATCAAGAACTGCATTTTTTGTAATTTCATTAAATGTAACTCGGTGAATATTTAATTTTGAAAGTGATGAATTATCTCTAAGTAGTTTTTCTACATGCCAAGCTATGGCTTCACCTTCACGGTCGGGGTCAGTTGCTAGATATAAATTTTCAGATTTTTTTGCAGCATCTGTTATTTCTTTTATTACTTTTTTTCCACGATCACTGGTTTCCCATTTCATTTGGAAATCATTTTCAGTATCTATCGCATCATTTTTTGCTGATAAATCTCGGACATGCCCAACACTTGCGAGAACTTTGAAGTCAGAGCCTAAATATTTATTAATAGACTTTGCCTTCGATGGTGATTCAACAATTAATACATTCATAAATTTTGGCCCCAAATTTCAGTTTAAAGATAATTCGTCAAGAAATTTTAAAAAAAAGTATATTTTTACTTGGATAATTTAATTTTACTTTCAGTTTTGTTTATGAGTCTTTTAATGTTTTCTGTGTGTTTAAGATAAATAATTAAAGTTAAATAAATAAAGAAAATTAGAATATAAAAATTAAAATTAATAAAAATATAATAAGCTGGAGCTACTAAAATTCCAATTAAAGATCCAAGAGAAGAGTATTTACTTACAAAAGCAGTAACAAGCCATACTAATAAAAATAAAAGTGCAATGTAAGGATTAAGACCAAATAAGAAACCAATATACGTTGCAACACCTTTTCCACCTTTAAATTTCAACCAGACAGGATAGATGTGACCTAATATGGCAAAGTGACAGAGAAGTATTTTATTCAATAAAGAAATATCTTGAAAATACATTTGTAAAATGAGGAATGGAAGAAAGCCTTTAAAAATATCAAAACAAAGAACAATGAATGCTACAAATTTATTTCCTGTTCTTAAAACATTTGTTGCACCTACATTTCCAGAACCAACCTTTCTAATATCTCCCAAGCCAAATAATTTTGTAAAAATCAATGCAAAGGGTAATGATCCTATTACATAAAACAATATGATTAATGATAAACTACTTACTAAAGTCATCTCTGTTTTTAATAATTAAGTCTAAGCATGCCATTCGTACTGCAACACCCATAGCGACCTGTTCTTGTATTAAGCTCCTCGTGACGTCATCGGCAAGTTTGGAGTCTATTTCTACACCACGGTTCATTGGGCCTGGATGCATAACGAAAGCATTTTTTTTTGCATATTTAAGTTTATTGTAATCTAATCCATACTTTTTAAAATAAGTCTTTTGATTTGGCATTATTTTCCCAACTATTCTTTCTTTTTGAATACGTAGCATCATAACAATATCACAATTTTGTAATCCCTTTTTCATTTCCGTATAAACGTTCACAGGTAGTTTATTTAAACTTTTTGGTAACCATTCTTTAGGCCCAATAACATTTATTTTTGCACCTAACTTTGATAGTATGATTATGTTTGATCGAGCAACACGGCTATGTAAAATATCTCCGCATATAGCAATTTTTAATTTTGCAAAATTTTCAAATTTATTTTTTATAGTAAGTGCATCTAATAACGCTTGTGTGGGATGCTCATGACTACCATCACCAGCGTTAATTACAGACGCATCTACTGTTTCTGAAATTTTTTTACTAATTCCTTCCTCTGGATGTCTGACAATTAAAACGTCAGGATTCATTGAATTAATAGTAGTCATAGTATCGAGTAAGGTCTCACCTTTGTTAATAGAACTATCTTTTACCACTACATTAATGAGATCTGCTCCTAGCCTTTTAGCAGCAACTTCAAAACTTGTTCTTGTTCTTGTTGAATCTTCAAAAAAAAGATTAAATATTGTTCTTCCTTCTAGAACATTAATTTTTTTAATTTTCCTTTTATTAAAAGTTATATATTTTTTAGATTCATCTAAGATGTGCTCAATTTCTTTCTTGGTTAAATCAGCTGTTTCTACTAAATGAATTTTTTTAAAAATATTTTTACTTCTTTTTAATTTGATATTTGTTTTTGAAGAAATTGATGAATAATATTTTAAAGCTATTTTTTCTGCATCTTTAAGAATTTTTGAACCTGTAGATGATCTGATTGCTTTTAATTTTGGCATTTTCACTTTCATTTGCCAATATTTTGAATTTTCTCTTTTATATAATTTTATGTGTCCTGATTTAAGTAGCTTTGAATTCATATGTGTCAATAATGTGTAAGTATGTGTAAACTAATTTATTAATTATTTCTATATCTATCTAAATATCCTTGTAAGATATAAGCAGCCGATTGTTGATCAAGTTTACTTTTTATCTTTGTTTTACTTAAATCGGCTTTTCTCATTTCTTTAAAGATTACATCTGATGAAAATCTTTCATCCCAAAGAGCTGTAGGTTTTTTAAAAAAGGTTTGAAGATTAATATTAAAATCTCTTACTAATTGGCTTTGTTTGTTTTCACTATTATCCAGGCTAATCGGCAGACCAAGAATAAATCCACCAATTTCATACTCTTTCAAAATATCTTTCATGATAATTAAATCTTTATTAGTTCCTTTTCTTTGGATAATTGAAAGAGGTGTAGCGATTATTTTTGATCTATCGCTTACTGCAACACCAATCGTTTTAGTTCCTAGGTCTAGACCTACAAGTATTTGTGATGTATTAAGGCCATCGATTAAATTATTTTGATCATTCATATAATGGAGCTCATAAATTGAAGATTGATAAAAATACAATAAATAAAATTGCTCGTCTATCTAGAATAAAGTTAGATGATAAAGAATCTGAAGATTATATTAAGGATCTTAATTCCATTTTAGACTGGGTAGAGCAGTTAAATGAAGTAAATACTGAAAATGTAGAACCGTTAAGTAACATATCATCATCAATTTTACCTAAAAGAGAAGATGTATCTAATGATACTAATTCTAGTGAGGAAATTCTTGAAAATGCTCCTGATAAACTCGAAGGTTTTTTTGCAGTACCAAAGGTGGTAGAATAATGTCTAAATCATCTTTGAAACAAACGTTAAAAGATCTCGATACAAAAAAAATATCAATAAGAGAATTAAATCAGGATTATTTAAAAAGAATTAAGGAAAATGAAAACTTAAATGTTTTTATTCATTTTAGTGAAGAGAATGTTTTAAAGCAGATAGATAACTTAGAGAAAGATAATTCAGCAAAAAAATTAAAAGGTATTCCGATTGCAATCAAGGATCTATTTTGTACTAAAAGTATGCCTACAACTGCAGCTTCAAAGATTTTAGAAAATTTTAATCCAACTTATGAATCATTTGTTACTCAAAAATTATTAGATGAAGGATCTATTTTTGTTGGTAAAACAAATTTAGATGAGTTTGCTATGGGCTCAGCTACTAATACAAGTTTTTTTGGAAATACAATTAATCCCCTATCAAAAGAGAATGAGCCTTTAGCTCCTGGTGGATCTTCTGGTGGTTCCGCAGCCGCAGTTGCTGCAGATTTATGTTTAGGGGCAACTGGAACAGATACAGGTGGATCAATAAGACAGCCAGCTAGCTTTTGTGGTGTTGTTGGTATCAAACCAACATATGGTTTATGTTCACGATGGGGTATAGCTGCATTTGCATCTAGTTTGGATCAAGCAGGAATTTTTTCTCATAATGTTGAAGATGCATCAATATTATTACAATCAATCGCTGGGTTTGATCAAAGAGATAGTACAAGTGCTAAAGTAGATATTCCAAATTATTTTGAAAATTTAGATGATGATCTAAATGGGAAAACTGTTGGTATACCAAAAGAGTATTCTATTGATGGTACACCAATGGAAATAAGTCAGATATGGGAAGATGCTATCAAGGTTTTAGAAAAAAAAGGTGTTAAAATTAAAAATATTTCACTTCCTCATACTAAATATGCACTTCCTACTTATTATATAATTGCTCCTGCTGAAGCTTCCTCAAATTTAGCTCGTTATGATGGAGTAAAATATGGTTTTAGATCTGATGAAATTGATTCTCTTGATGAAATGTATGAAAATACAAGAGCTCAAGGTTTTGGAAGAGAAGTAAAAAGAAGAATTTTAATAGGAACATACGTATTATCTGCAGGCTATTATGATGCATATTATCTTAAGGCACAAAAAGTAAGAAAATTAATTGCCGATGATTTTAATAAAGCTTTTAAAGAATGTGATTTTATAGTTACTCCTACTGCACCAAGTGCTGCATTTCCCTTAAATGAAAAACAAAATGATCCTATCAAAATGTATTTAAATGATGTGTTTACGGTTCCTGCTTCTTTAGCTGGCCTACCAGGTATTTCCATTCCCTTTGGGAAAGATAAAAATAATTTACCACTAGGTATTCAAATATTAGGAAAACACTTTGATGAACAACAAGTTTTTAATGCCGCTGTATCTCTAGAAAGATCATATGAATAATTTAATAAAAGGTGAAAAGCATGATTGGGAGATGGTAATCGGTCTTGAAATACATGCTCAAGTAAAATCAAATTCTAAATTATTTTCTTCATCATCAACAAAATTTGGCTCATCACCAAATAGTCAAGTATCTTTAGTCGATGCTGCTATGCCAGGAATGTTGCCTGTTATTAATAAGTATTGCGTGGAACAGGCAGTAAAAACTGGAGTTGGTTTAAATGCTAAAATTAATAATTATTCAGTCTTTGATAGAAAAAATTACTTTTATGCTGATCTTCCACAAGGATATCAAATTAGTCAGTATAAATATCCAATTGTTGGAGAAGGAAAAGTTACAATTGATTTTAAAGATGGAACATCGAAAGATATTAGAATTGTAAGATTACATTTAGAACAAGATGCTGGTAAAAGTTTACACGATCAAAATCCTTCAAAAACATATGTAGATCTTAATAGATCTGGTGTTGCTTTAATGGAAATTGTTAGTGAGCCTGACATTAGAACGCCTGATGAAGCTGGAATGTATATATCCAAAATCAGATCAATTTTAATGTATTTAGATACATGTGATGGAAATATGCAAGAGGGCTCTTTAAGAGCAGATGTAAATATTTCAGTAAGAAAACCTGGAGATGAATATGGAACTCGATGTGAAATTAAAAACTTAAACTCTATAAAGTTTATAAAGCAGGCTATTAATTATGAAGCAAAAAGACAAATAGAAATATTGGAGTCTGGCGGTTCTATTGAGCAAAACACAATGCTCTTTAATACATCTACTGGCAAAACTAGACCCATGAGAAATAAAGAAGAAGCTCATGACTATAGATACTTTCCTGATCCAGATTTATTACCACTAGAAATTTCTAAAGAAGAAATAGGAAAAATTAAATCATCAATACCAGAGCTTCCAGATGAGCTTAAGAATAAATTTATTGAGACTTATAAATTGTCTAATTATGATGCCTCAGTATTAACTGCAGAGAAACAAACATCTGATTATTTTAATGAAACAATTAATTCAGATCCAGAATTAAAAAATCATGCAAAAATAGTTGTAAATTGGATTACTTCTGAATTGTTTTCATTATTAAACAAAAATAATCAAGATTTAAATAACTCTCCAGTATCACCTGAAAACTTAGGACAACTTATAAAGTTAATTTCTACAAATGAAATTTCTGGCAAAATTGCAAAAGATGTATTGGAAGATATGTTTTCTTCAGGAAAAACAGCTAGACAAATCGTAGATGAAAAGGGTTTGCAACAAGTTACAGATCAGGGTGAAATAGCAAAAGTTATTGATGAGGTCATTGCAGAAAATCCAAAAATGGTCGAACAGTATCTAGCAGGTAAAGATAAGTTATTAGGTTTCTTTGTTGGCCAAGCTATGAAATTAACTAAAGGAAAAGCTAATCCAAAAATGTTAAATGATATTTTAAAACAAAAATTAAATAAAAAAAATTAAACGTAAAGAATAGCATCTATAAGCAACAATTATAAATGTTAAAACTATCCAAATAATACTTCCTTTGTAATTTTCTGCTGCTCTCCAAATTCCAATAGAAATAAATATTGTCCAAATAAAAATAAAAATTTTTGAGATTAGCGCAAGATTAGTAAAATCTAAAAATGGTATTTGGGAAACAGAGCTATCTGTATTAAAAAAATAAATTTCAAGATTAAATATAATAAGCAAAACAATACCATTTAGTAGTTCACCAACTAACCAATAGGATTTCCAGAGTTTTATTTTTCCTTCAAAAAAATCTTTTATTATATTTGTATTAGTCATTTTTATTTATCTTTAATATTATAATTATTCATAAAATTTTTAATAGCAATTCAACACTCTTAAATCATTTATTGGATGTTTTTAATGTATAAGAAGTCCACAAAGAATGCCATTTAGCATAATTATCTTTTTTCTTATTACTGCCTTCAATTATAACAACACTTTCAATTAGATATTTTGTGTTTTCTTTAAATAAGTAATCAAAATATCCACCCTTGTTTGTTCTGACATATTCTTTTCTAAAATAACCATTATTTAAACTCATAATAGAAACCTTATGATCAGCTAGTATTTTATTTTTATATTCTAATAGAATTCTTTTACTTTCATTTAAATTTTTAAGAGGATTGTCTAAAAAAATTAATTCAAAGTCCATATTTGTATCGATATCTTTACCATCAAAATTTTCCACGCTAATTAATGACTTTGCATATCTTTTATAACTTTCAAAAAAATTTTCTGGATAGTTATTTTCTCTATGTTTTTGAGCTAAATTTGGATATCCTTTCTCTCTTGTGAAAATTTCAAATTTTACTAATTTTTCATATTCAACATATTTAGTAACTGATTCAATTTGTATTACATTTAATCCTTTGAACGTTTTTTTAATATTAAGAGCTGGAATATCACCTAATCTACCTTTAATTTTTAATTTATTATCTTCAGCATGCAGGAATGCAATTTTAAAATATTCTTTTGTAAATGGTATTGGTGATCCTTCAAAATTTTCTCCTATAAAGATATTCGCCACAGCTTTTTCATTATTTGATAAGTGATAATTTTTTGGATCAATCCAAAATTCATGACATAAAGAGATTTTTGTTATTGAAGTTAAGATAATAATAAATATTAATCTTTTTAAAGTAAATTTCATCATGTTCTCTTATATAAAAATTATAAAGTTATATCTATTTTTAATTCTAGTATGTTTTTTAAATTTATTTTCAACATCTTCTATTAGTCATGAAATCAAGCCATCTATTGCAGATTTTACTTATGATGAAAGTTATTTGAATTTTAAAATAAGATTAAACGCTGAATTGATATTATCTAATATTGATGCATCTACTGTTTCTAATACAGACTCTTCATCACTAAGTGAAATTTATGATAAATTTAGAATTTTAAGCAAAAAAGACCTTGAAGAAATGTTTCAAAATTCTTGGAGTGAAATAAGTTCTAATATTGATATTAAAATTAATAATGAAACAAAGAAAATAAATTTAATTAAAACTGAAGTTGAAGATATAAAAAATTTTGAAATAAGTAGAGATACGCATGTTTATTTTAAAGTTTTATTGGATGAAAATTCTGAACAATTTACATTTAGATGGGTTAAAAACTACGGCCCAATTATTCTAAGAGAGAATAATAATAACAAATTAGAAGATGAATTAGTTACAGAATATTTGCAATCAGGAATTGAATCAAGTCAATTTTCATTTAAGGAAAATAATTTTAGTAAAACATTTAATAGCTTCACAAAATTTTTTGTATTAGGAATTCAACATATAATTCCAAAAGGATTAGATCATATTTTATTCATATTTGGACTTTTTTTATTTTCATCATCTTTAAAAAAATTAATTTCTCAAATAACTATCTTTACTATTGCTCATTCAATTACCCTTATATTTGTTTCTTTATCTTTAATGAGAATCAATCCTCAAATTGTTGAACCTATCATTGCACTTTCTATAGTTTATATCGGATTAGAAAATATTTTTAAAAAATATATAAAAGAATATTTAAGATATGTTGTAATTTTGTTTTTTGGATTACTTCATGGTTTAGGATTTGCATTAGTTTTGAGTGATATAGGTTATAGGAGTACAGACTTATTTATAAATCTTGTATCTTTTAATATTGGTATTGAAGTAGCGCAAATATCTATAGTATTGGTTTTATATCTATTGATTGCTTTAAATTTTGCAAAAAATAAAAATTACAGAATCTTATTTCAAGTTCCATCTTCTATATTAATTTCTAGTATTGGGTTATATTGGTTTTTTGAAAGAATTAATTTAATTTAATAAAATTTTTAGGCACGCTATGGGCACAATGAATTTGTAACTCAAGCTAAGAAATGCTTTTTTGATAATTCCTTCATTGTTAACAATATTTTAAATATTAATTAAATAATGTTGAGATTCCTGTCTATTTTCGTTATTACATCATAATAAGTACTATGAATCAACAACAGGAGAGATGGGTGAGTGGCTTAAACCACAGGTTTGCTAAACCTGCGAAGGAAGTAATTCCTTCCGAGGGTTCGAATCCCTCTCTCTCCGCCATAAAAAAAACATATATATTTGATAT
>OCVP010000828.1_pt1 | contig 13726 bp, 10 predicted proteins | sample 1539171 | NCBI WGS metagenome assembly OCVP01 (sample SAMEA51879418, study PRJEB22527) | metagenome
ATTAATCGAGCAAGTCTTAAATGGGAAAAGCAATTTAATAACTAAAAGGGGAGAAATATGACAATAAACTTTAAAACACCAGATATAAAAGAGCTAAAACCTAGAATTCTAGTATTAGGAGTAGGAGGAGCGGGTGGAAATGCAATCAATGGAATGATTGAGGCTGGCCTTCAGGGAGTTGAGTTTATTGCAGTTAATACAGATGCTCAAGATTTAAGATTAAGTAAGGCACAAACAAAAATACAAATGGGATTAAATTTAACTAAAGGACTAGGCGCAGGTGCAAAACTAGATATAGGTCAAGCTGCTGCAGACGAGTCTTTAAATGAAATTGTAAATATATTGCAGGGTGCAAATATGGTTTTCATTACAGCCGGAATGGGTGGTGGAACTGGAACTGGATCTGCTCATGTAATTGCTAGAGCTGCAAAAGAACTTAATATCTTAACAGTCGGGGTTATAACTCTACCTTTCTTATATGAGGGCCCTTCAAGAATGAGAAAAGCTCAACAAGGCTTAGAAGAACTTCGAAAACATGTTGATACTATTATAGTTGTTCCAAATCAAAATTTATTCAAGATTGCAAGTGAACAAACAACTTTTGAAGAATCTTTTGCTTTATCAAATGATGTTTTGCTTCATGGTGTTCAAAGTATAACTGATTTAATGGTTAGACCAGGGCTTATAAATCTTGATTTTGCTGATGTTGAAACTGTTATGAGTTCAATGGGCAAAGCTATGATGGGTACAGGTCAAGCTGAAGGAGAAGGAAGAGCTGTCAAAGCTGCTGAGTCAGCAATTAATAATCCATTGATTGACGATTATTCTTTAAAAGGGGCAAAAGGACTTTTGGTTAATATCACAGGAGGTAAAGATTTAAAATTATTTGAAGTAGATGAAGCTGTGAATAAAGTAAGAGCCGAAGTCGATCCAGAGGCAGAATTAATTATAGGAGCTATAACTGATGATAGCTTAGATGGATTAATGAGAGTTTCAATTGTTGCTACAGCTCTAGATGGTCAGCAACCTGAGCCTAAATCAGTAATTAACATGGTACATAGAATTCAAAATAGAAATCCAGGTTATTCTGAGTTTTCAAATTCTGCATCAACTCAATCTTTCCAATTTACAAATAATAATTCAATTATTACTAATGGAGCTAACGCTCTTAAAATAGAGGAAGAAGAGAAAAATGAAGAATTGAGTTCTAAAAACATAGATACTAATTATGCAAATGAGTCATCAAACACTTTAAGTGGTGAAGATTTAGAGAAAACTGAAGTACCTGTAGCTAGCCCAGTAAATTCTGAATTTGAAAACAATATAGATGAGCAAGTATCTGAAAATAATGGTTTGGAGAATTTTGAGTTGAGTGATGATGATACCCCAGAGCTATTTAATTCAGATGCTAACGAGGAGTTATCAACTTCACCACAAGAGATAAACTCTGAGGAAGAAGAAGATTTAGAAATTCCAGCATTTTTGAGAAGACAAAAGAATTAATGGTCTTCAAAAAAATAAATGAATGCCACCATAAATCTGGAAAAACATTTTCCAGTATTACTAAACGAATTAGTTAGTATTATTTCCCCTCTTTATGGTGGCACATTTATCGATTGCACATTTGGTGCAGGCGGTTATTCAAAAAAGATATTAGAGAATAACTTAAATAATATAGTAGCACTAGATAGAGATAATTCTGTCAATAGCATAGCTAATCAATTCCACACAAAGTATAAAAAAAGATTTAAATTTTATAACAAAAAATTTTCAGATATTGATCAAATAAAGGAAGATAATATTAAAGCAATTATTTTTGATCTGGGATATTCATTAAATCAGATTTCTGATCTAAATAGAGGTATATCTTTTAATAGCAAAGGCAAACTAGACATGAGAATGGGATTAAATGATTTTTCTTGTGATGATGTAATTTCAAAAATGAGCCAACAAAGTCTTTTTAAAATTTTCAAGTATTTTGGTGATGAAAAATATGCAAAACCAATATCAAAAAAAATAGTACAATTAAGAAAAAATAAAAAAATTAAAACTGAAAATTTAGTAGAAATCATTGAAGGTGTAAAAAAAAAGAAAAGTGGAAAAAATAAATCCACTAAAGTTTTTCAAGCTCTTAGAATTTTTGTAAATAAAGAGATAACCGAGCTGATATATGGTTTAATAAAAGCCTATAATATTTTGCCAGTTGGTGGAGTAATAGCAGTTGTTACTTTTCATTCTATCGAGGATAAAATAGTAAAGTTTTTTTTTAAAGAATACTCAGAAGTAAAAAATTCTTCTAGGTATTTACCAAAAAGTATTTCAACTAAAAAGTATTTTAATTTAACCAAAAAAAAACCAATATTTCCATCATCTGGTGAGATTAATATTAATCCTCCCTCAAGGTCAGCAAAACTTAGATTTGCATATAAATTAGAGAATGGATGTAACTTTAAAAAATTTATTAGTAATTTTAATTACTTAAAAGATATAGAAAATTTGAACTTTGATGCATAAAAAAATTCTTTTATTTATCCCAATTATTATTCTTATAATTTCTACTGCTTTTACAAAAAATTCGACAAAAAAACTTGATAAACAAATTTTTGAAATTCAAGAAGATATCAGAGCTCTCAATGATATTTATGAGTTAGTTTTATTTGATTACAACTATCTTACATCACCAAATAAATTAATGGAATATTCCAAAATATATTTTGATAAAGAATTAAAAAAAAAAAAAATTACAGATTTAAAAATTTTTAAATTTAATAATGAATAATATTGACGAAAATTTTAAATTTGAAGAAAATAGATCAAATTTAAAAATATCTTTTGAACGTATATCATTTATTTTCTTCATCTTTTTTATAATTACAATAATTTTTACGTCTAAAACTATCTATTTAGGATTTAAGAAAACAAACCAAACTCAAACTGTAAAAGAAAAAGAGAAATATAGAGCATCTATCATGGATAGAAATGGAAATATTATTGCTAAAACTATACGTGTAACTAATTTGGGCATAAATCCAAATCAACTAATTAACAAAGAAAAATTATTAATTTCTTTAAAATTAATATTTCCTGACAAGAATTTTGAAAAGGAAATCAACGGAAAAAAGTTTTTTTATGTCAAAAAGAAAATATCTCCATCAAAACTAGAAAAAATAAAATTACTGGGAGAAAAATCGTTTAAAGAGGAAGAAAACATTGCTCGTGTTTATCCTAACGGTAATCTTTTCAGTCATATATTGGGACAGATTGATACAGATAACAATGGTGTGTCTGGTATAGAAAAATCTTTTGACTATGAATTAACAACTTCAAACAAGCCATTAAAGCTTTCTTTAGATACTGAAATACAATATTTGATAAGAGAGGAATTGATAAAATTTCAAGAAATTTTTAATAGTTATGGAAGTACAGCTATTTTAATGAACGTTAACAGCGGTGAGATTATATCGATGGTTTCTATACCAGATTTTGATTTAAATAAAAGAGAAGATATTTCTGATAAAAAATTTATAAACAGATCCACAAAAGGTGTTTATGAACTTGGATCAGTTTTTAAAACATTTACATTGGCTGCTGGGCTTCAACAAAATGTTATCCAAGAAGATACCCTTTTTAAAAATTTACCAAAAAAAATAAAATGTGCGGGAAGGTCAATCTCTGAATATGATATGGATATTCCATCTAGTCTTACCGCTGAAGAAATATTAATTAGATCTGGAAATATTGGTTCAATCAAAATTGCTCAGAAAGTCGGTTTAGAAAATTTTAAAGATTTTCTAGAAAATTTAGATTTATTAAATAAAATACAATTTGATATAGAGGAAGTTGGAAATCCAATTCCGTTTAAATGGGGAAAATGTAAATTAGCTACATCAGCATATGGTCATGGTATAACAACCACACCACTTCAACTTGCAAAAGCCTATGCAATAATTGCAAATGGTGGATATAAAATAAAACCAACTTTAATTAAAAAAGAGAAAAATTTAAAAAGAGGTGAGCAAATAATAACACAAGAAAATTCGAATAAAATTAATGAAATATTGAGAAAAATTGTAACATCCGAACAGGGCACAGCTAATTTAGCAAATATTGCTGGTTATGAAATTGCTGGAAAAACAGGAACAGCTCAAAAATCTATAAAGGGCAAATATTCTAAAAAAAAAATAAATACTTTTGCTTCAATTTTTCCAATATCTTCTCCAAAATATGTTTTAATTGTTTTGTTAGATGAACCAAAATTGAGTGAAACTTATATTTATGAATATAATGATGGTAAAAAAAGGAAGATAATAGGTACACCTTTTAATACTGCTGGCTGGACTTCTGTTGAGGTTGCCAAAAATATAATTGAAAAAATCGGGCCTATTTTAGCCATAAAATATTAAGAAATTTCATAATGATATTAAAAAGCTTTTTTAAAAATCTTAAAAAAGATTTTAATAATAAAAGTTTTAATGGATTTGAATTTAATTCAAAAAAAATAAAAAAAAATTATATATTTTTTGCAATACAGGGTAGTAAATTTAATGGAAATAATTTCATAAATGATGCCATTAAAAGAGGAGCCCGAATAATTGTATCAAATAAATTTAAAACTGGAGTCAATAAAGGTGTATTATATATAAAAGTAAGCGATCCTAGATTAGCCTTATCAAGTTTTGCAAATAAATATTATAATAAAAAACCAAATAATATAATTGCTGTAACTGGTACAAACGGTAAATCATCTATAGTCAATTTTTATTACCAGATATTAAAACTTAATAAAAAAAGAGTAGCCTCAATTGGAACTTTAGGTGTCAAATCGAATGGTGTTAGCTTAAAACTTAATAATACAACTGTTGATGCTATTACAATTAATAAAATACTTGCAAATTTAAAGAATAAAAAAATTGAAAATGTAATTTTAGAAGCATCAAGTCATGGCCTTCATCAAAAAAGATTACATGGTATTAAATTTAGCACATCTATATTCACTAATTTAAGCAGAGATCATTTAGATTATCACAAAAATTATAAAAATTATTTTAATTCAAAATTAATTTTATTTAATGAGTTGACAAATAAAAATGGAAATTTGATATTTGATAATGATTTAAAATATTCACAAATCTTTAAAAAAATAGCCAAAAGAAAAAAATTAAATTTATTAAACATTGGTACATCAGATAGTCATTTAAAAATTAATTCAATTAAAATTTTAAATAACTACCAACATATAAAGTTTACTTTTCAAAATAAGGAATACCAATTTAAAACAAGCCTAATTGGAAAAATACAAATTAAGAATTTGATGATGGCTATTGCAGCAGCAATTAAAAGTAATCTAAAAATTGATGATATTGTTAAAAAACTTAAGTATGTTAAACCTGCAAAAGGAAGGCTCGAGATAATCGGAACAACCAAAGATAATTCAATTTTTATTTTAGACTATGCTCATACTCCAGAGGCTCTTAAAACTAGTATAGAAAATATTAAGGAACAATTTGGTTTAAGAAAAATTAATATTGTATTTGGATGTGGCGGTGAAAGAGATAAAGAAAAAAGACCAATAATGGGTAAAATTGCTAACAAACTATGTAATTATATTTATCTTACAGACGATAATCCTAGAAGTGAAAATCCAGAAAATATCAGAGCAAGTATTAAGAAATCAATTTTACCATCTAAAATGATTGAAATACCATCAAGAAAATTAGCTATAAAAAAAGCAATTTTAAATAGTAAGTCTGATGAGGTTTTAATTATTGCAGGAAAAGGACATGAAAACACTCAAGAATATATTAAGAAAAATAAATTTTCTGACAAAGATAATATAAAAAAATCAATAATTTTAAAAAATAGAATTTTATCAAATGATTGGAAATTAAATATACTTAAAGAAATTATAAATAACAAAAAATTAGATAGAATAAAAAATTTAAAAATTAGCACTAATTCGAAAGAACAAAATAAAGGTAAAATTTTCCTTGGAATTAAGGGGAAATCTTTTAATGGAAATGATTTTGCAGACGAAGCTCTAAAAAATGGAGCAAAATTAGCAATACTTCAAAATAACAAAAATGATAGTAAAAAAAAGATTAATGTTAAAAGTACTCTAGAATTATTAATTAAATTTTCACAAAAGATAAGAATTTCTTCTAATGCATCTCAAGTTGCAATTACAGGATCTTCAGGCAAAACCTCGTTGAAAGAATTGTTAGGACAATGTCTTCAAAAAAATTATTCCACAACATTTTCAAAAAATTCATTCAATAATAAATTCGGTTTACCGATTTCTTTAATAAATTTAAATAAGGATACGACTTATGGAATATTTGAAATTGGAATGGATAAAAAGGGAGAAATAGACTATTTATCAAAAATAATTAAACCAGACGTTGGAGTTATTACAAATATTAGTTATGCGCACGCCAAAAATTTTAAATCTTTATTGGATATAGCTAAAGCCAAATCAGAGATTATTTTCAACATAAGAAAAAATGGTACAATTGTATTGAATAAAGATGATAAATTTTTTGATTTTTTTTCAAATTTAGCAAATAAAAATAATTTAAATATCATTTCTTTTGGTAAACATAAAAATTCTAATATTAGATTATCTAAATTAAAAAAATCTACGAAATCTTATATCATTTATATTGATGTAGCTTCTAAAACTTTTAATTTTAAAATTAATAATAACTTATTACCTTATTTGGATAATATATTGGCTTCCATAGCAGTTTGTAAAAGTTTAAATATCATTGATAAAATAAAAAGTAACTTTTTTTCTAATTATAAAATACCAAGTGGTAGAGGAAATATAAAAAAATTCACTGTCGGCTCTAAAAAAGTTAATATAATAGATGAAAGTTATAACTCAAATCCATTATCTCTTAATTTCTCAATTAAGAAATTTGATAATTTAAAAGTAAATCCAAATAAAAAATTTATGCTACTAGGTGACATGTTAGAATTAGGAAAATTTTCAAAAAAACTCCATATTGCAGCCGCAAAAGATATAAATAATGCAAAGTTCAAAAAGTTGTTTGTTTATGGGAATAATATCATAGAAACATTTAACAAAATTAGAACACAAAAAAGAGGAAAAATACTTAAATCAACTAGTGAAATTCTTAATATAATAAAAAATGATTTAAATAATGGTGATTTTTTAATGATAAAGGGCTCAAATTCTACAGGACTTAATCAAATAACTAAACAAATTGGATCAAAATCTTAATGTTGTTTGAACTTTTTTCAATTCTAGTAGATCAATTTAGTTTTTTGAATGTTTTTAAATATTTAACAGTAAGAACTGGTCTTTCTATGTTTACAGCTATGGTTGTTGTTTTTTTAGTTGGAAACCCATTAATTAATTTTTTTTCTTCAAAACAGATTCATAATCCAATCAGAGAAGATGGACCTAGCGATCATATAATTAGAAAAATTGGAACACCTACAATGGGAGGACTAATAATATTACTAGGTGTTTTTTCAGGAGTATTGCTATGGGGTGACTTATCAAATCCTTACAATTGGTTTTTAATATTTATTGCAGCTTCTTTTGGATTATTGGGAGCTTATGATGATTATAAAAAAATAAAGTTAAAAAGTTCGAATGGAATTTCTTCTAAACTAAAGTTCTCTCTACAAATTATTTTAGCTTTGATTGGTATATTTATACTTTATATCACAAGTAATTCTGATCAAATAAACAATCTATATTTTCCTTTTTTCAAAAACTTAGTAATCAATCTTGGCTGGTTTTTTATACCTTTTTATATGTTCATATTAGTTGGAGCTTCAAATGCAGTTAATTTAACAGATGGTTTAGACGGATTAGCAACAGTTCCTGTTATGTTAGTTGCTGCTTGTTTTGCATTTATTAGTTACGTCTCTGGTAACATAATTTTTTCTGATTATCTTCAGATCGCATATATAGAGGGTGTAGGAGAAGCTTCAATTTTTTGTGGATCAATAATTGGGGCTTGCTTAGGTTTCTTATGGTTTAATGCACCACCAGCAAAAATTTTTATGGGAGATACTGGATCTTTATCATTAGGTGGTTCACTGGGAGCGGTTGGTATAATAACTAAGCACGAAATTGTGTTAGCAATAACAGGCGGATTGTTTGTTTTAGAAGCTGTTTCTGTAATAGTTCAAGTTATTTCCTATAAATTAACAGGTAAAAGAATATTTAAAATGGCTCCAATACATCATCATTTTGAAAAAAAAGGATGGCCAGAGTCAACGGTTGTAATTAGATTTTGGATAATTTCTATTATTCTAGCGATGATTGGATTAGCAACTTTGAAACTTAGATAATGAAATTAAAAAATGAAACGTTAAGTAAAAATTTTTTAATTTATGGTTTTGGAAAATCTGGAATTTCATCATTAAAATATTTAAAAAAGAAAAATAGGTGTTTTATTTTCGATGATGATAAGAAAAAAATTAAAAATAAATATAAAAAATTTTTTATTTCTAAATCAAAATTATTAAATAATAATTTTGATTATATAGTTATAAGTCCCGGTATTAATATAAATAGATGCCAGTTATCAAATTATTTAAAAAAGAACCAAAAAAAAGTTATTACTGATTTTGATATTTTTTATAAATTTAACCCTGAAGTTTTAACAATTACGATTACTGGTACGAACGGAAAGTCAACTACAAGTAAGTTGCTTTATGATATTTTAAAGAAACACCATTATGATACTAGGCTAACTGGAAATATTGGAAATCCTATTTTAGAGGAAAAAAGAGTTACCAAAAATACTATCTTTGTTATTGAGGCTTCTTCTTATCAGCTGGCTTATAGTAAATATTTCAAATCAAAATTTTCTATAATCATTAATATTTCCCCAGATCATTTAGAAAGGCATAATACAATGAAGAATTATGTATTATCAAAATTAAAATGTGTAATAAGACAAAACGAAAATGATGTAGCAATAATAACAAACACTAATTTATTGAAAGACTTATTAAGAACTAAAAATATAAAATCTAAAATAATATATGTAAGTAAAAATAAGTATGCATATTTAAAAAATAAATTAAGTAATGATAATTTTAAAAATTCAACAAATTTTCAAAATTTAAATTTTTTATTTGAGCTATCGAAACATATGAAACTTAATTTAAAAACTGTAATAAAAACTATTAATAAATTTAAACCTTTGAAATTTAGACAGGAAGTGATCCATCAATCAAAATATTTAAAAATAATAAACGACTCTAAGTCAACAACATTATCTTCTACTATTCCATTTTTAGAAACTAATGAAAAAATTTTATGGATCTTGGGAGGATTATTTAAAAAGGGTGACAAATTTAATTTAAATAAAAAGTATTTTAAAAATTTAGAAGCATATATTTACGGGAAAGATAGACAAGTTTTCCTCAAACTATTTAAAAATAAAATTAAAGTTAATCTGTCAAAAGATCTGAAAAATACTCTTAAATTAATTCCAAACCTTAAGGATATAAGAACAAAAGTTACAGTTTTATTTAGCCCATCGGCTGCATCATTTGATCAATACAAAAATTTTGAAGAAAGAGGTAGACAATTCAATATGTTAATTAAAAGATATTTACCAATTGAATGAATAAATATTTTGATACATTTTATGATTGGTGGAAAAACATCGATAAAACAATTTTTTTGATAATAAGTCTATTATTTTCACTAGGATTGTTCTTTTCTTTAGTTTCAACTTCAATAATTGCATCAGATAAATTAAACACAAATTCTTACTATTTTTTTTTAAAACATTTAATTTTTGTTTTAATAGGAATATTTTTAATTTTATTTTTATCTCTACTAGATCAAAAAATTTTAATTAGGTTATCAGTCGTATTATTTGTTATCACATTTATAAGTTTATTCTTAGTTCCCTTAATAGGAGTGGAGGTCAAAGGGTCAAAGAGATGGTTAGATATTGGCTCATTACCTAGGTTTCAACCTATTGAAACTTTAAAACCTTTTTTTGTTATTGTTATTTCACTAATAATTTCATTAGAAAAAAAAAACCTTTATATAAAATATCTCTTGAGTTCAGTCATTTTAGTGCCAATTATAATTTTACTCTTATCTCAACCAGACTTAGGACAAACATTATTAATAATATCTGTTTGGCTTGCCATTATTTTTGTTTCAGGAATAAATTTATTACTTTTCGCAATTTCATTATTAGCTGTGGGTTCATTAACTCTATTTTTAGTCTTTTTGGTGCCAAAGTTTGAATACATAAGAATAAGATTAATGTCATTTTTAGATAATTCTAGCGGTAATAATTACCAGGCTGATAAAGCAAGCGATGCAATATCCAGCGGAAGTTTTTTTGGAAAAGGAATAGGTGAAGGAACTTTAAATTCAAGAATACCAGAAGCACATACAGATTATATAATTTCAGTAATTGCTGAGGAATTCGGCGTAATAATATTAATTGGTATAATATTACTTTATTTAATTCTTTCTTATAAAGTTTTAAAAAAAATAAATTTTACAAAAAATAATAATTTTAAACTTATATTAGTTGGAAGTATTTCAATAATACTATTGCAAACTTTTATTCATATTGGTGTAAATATAAGAATGCTTCCTACTACAGGCATGACTATGCCATTTATTAGTTATGGTGGTTCTTCAATAGTTGGAACATCAATTTTAACTGGAATAATATTAAATTTGACGAAGAGAAAATTAAATTAGTATGAAAAATATACTTATAGTAACAGGTGGTTCTGGTGGCCACGTAGTACCATCTACCTCTTTGTTTGAACATTTGAAAAACAAATTTTCTGTAAAAATGGTATCTGATTTGAGAGGAAGTAAATATATAAATACTGAAAAATTTAAATATGAATTAATAGATGTACCTAATTTATTTTTAAAACCTTATTTACTTCCAATAAATATTTTTAAATATTTTCTAAACATTTTTCAATCTATTAGATTTTTAAAAAATAATAAGACAAATATTGTGATTAGTACTGGTGGGTACATGACATTTCCATTTTGCTTAGCTGCATTTATATTACAAAAAAAAGTTTTCTTGTTTGAGCCTAATAGTGTTTTAGGTAGATCTAACCGCTTTGCTTTGAAATTTTCAACAAAAATAATTTGTTACGATGAAAATTTAAGAAACTTCCCAATAAAATACAATTCTAAAAAAGTTATAGTCAAACCTATTTTAAAAAAAGAAATATATAACATAGAAAAAAATATAATTAATTTAAAAAAAGAAATAAAAAAAATTCTTATTATCGGTGGTAGTCAGGGCGCATCGTTTTTTGACGAAAATATTACTGAATTAATTATCGAAATTTCAAAAAAACGAAATTTCGAAGTTATACAACAAATATCAAATATTAATAATTTATCTTCAATAAAAAATAAATATAACAAATCAAATATAAACTACAAATTTATTGAATTTACCAATGATAGTCATGAACTCTACAATGGTATAGATTTAGCAATTACCAGAGGAGGCGCAAGCACATTAAGTGAACTTTCATTCTTAAACATACCGTTTATTTCAATACCTCTCCCATCTGCAAGAGATAATCACCAATTCTATAATTCAGAATTTTACTATAAAAAAAATTGTTGTTGGTTAATAAATCAAAAGGAATTTGAATTTAAAAAAATTTCAAAAATGATATTTGAAATATTTAATGATTATCAAAATTACAACGAAAAATTTAAAAATCTTGAGGAAATTACTAAAAAAAATACTTGGAATAATATAAACAATAAGATTATAGAAATTATAGATGAAAATTAATATTGGAAAAACTGAACTAATTCATTTTGTTGGAATTGGTGGTATTGGTATGAGTGGCTTAGCATTAATAATGGATAGTTTAGGCTTTAAAATACAAGGAAGTGACAAATCAGATAATAAAAATCTTAATTTACTAAGAAAAAGAAAAATTCCAATTTATTTAAATCATAATAAGCAAAATATAAAAAATTGTACTGTATTAGTAGTTTCATCAGCTATAAAAAAATCAAATCCAGAATATAGGCATGCTAAAAAATTAAACTTACCGATATATAAAAGAGGAGAATTGTTAGGTCATATAGTTTCTTTAATGAAAAATATTGTTGTGACAGGATCACACGGCAAAACAACAACAACATCAATTTTGTCAAACATTATGAACTATGCAAAATTAGACCCCACAATAATTAACGGAGGTGTTTTGAATTCAATAGGAAGTTCGGCAAAATTAGGAAAAAGCGACTGGAGTTTAGTTGAGTCAGATGAGTCGGATGGAAGTTTTCTTCAAATACCTTTTAATTATTCAATAATAACAAATATTGACAATGAACACTTGGATTATTACAGAACTATGAAAAATTTAAAAAATAAATTCATAGAATTTATTGATAAAACACCTTCTTTCGGAAAGGCTTTTCTGTGTTTAGATGACAAAAATGTAAAAAATATTTTACCAAAAATTAAAAATAACAATTACTATACATTTGGTTTAAATAAGAAATCAAATTTTCATATTTTCAATATAATTCAGAATAAAGATTATTCAAAATTTAATATTAAAATAAAAATACCGGGCAAAACAAAAATTATAAAAAATATTTCAATACCTTTGTTAGGTTTGCATAATATAAAAAATGCAACATCTGCATTGGCAGTAGCTTTTTCAATTGGTGTATCAGATAAAATAATTAAATTAGGTCTCAAAAACTTTAATGGAGTCCAGAGAAGATTTAATTTCTTATTTGAAATTAATAAAGTGCCATTTTTCGACGACTACGCTCATCATCCAACTGAAATTTCATCAGTGTTAGATGGTGTCAGTAAAGTATATAATAAAGAAGAAATAGTTTGTATTTTTCAACCACATAGAATTTCAAGAGTAAAAAATTTAAAAATTGAATTTTCTAAATGCTTTAAAAATGCAAACACAGTTTTACTTTGTCCAATTTATAAAGCTAGTGAAACTATAAAATTAGGATTCCCATACACTTCATTTGCAAAATTAATTGCAAAAAATTCTAAAGTTAATCTGATAATGCTTAAAAATGAAATAGATTTAAAAAAAATTACTAAAAACATTGCATTTGGAAATAAAATTTTTATTGCTATGGGTGCTGGATCTATAACAAATTGGGTAAGAAATCTTAATTGATATGGAATTAAAAGATATTGAAGATTTTAAAAATAAATATAATGCAGATCTGTTTTTTAATACTGATATCAAAAAACTTAATTGGTTTAATATAGGGGGTAAATCAAAAATCTTTTTTAAACCAAAAAATCTTATAGAATTAAAGGAATTCCTAAAACTGTATAATAATAGAGGAAAAATGTTTATATTAGGAATGGGTTCAAATGTGTTATTTAAAGATAATACTTATGAAGGAGTAATAATCAAACTTAGCAACAATTTTAGTACATTATCAAAATTAAAACCAGACACAATAATAGCAGGCTCAGCTTGCTCACAAAAAAAACTTTCAGAATTTGCATTAGAGAATGGAATAAGTGGTTTGGAATTTATGTACTGTATTCCTGGTTCAGTTGGAGGAGGTCTTCAAATGAATTCTGGATGTTTTGGGACAGAATTTAAAGACAAATTAATTTCTCTGCAATGTATTGATACAAAGGGAAATATAAAAGTTATCCCATCTAACAAAATTAAATTTCAATATAGAAAAATAGAATTAAACGAAAATTTAATT
>OCVP010000831.1_pt1 | contig 13699 bp, 13 predicted proteins | sample 1539171 | NCBI WGS metagenome assembly OCVP01 (sample SAMEA51879418, study PRJEB22527) | metagenome
ACTGATAAATTTCTGTTGTCTGTTTTGTTGAGTTATTTTTTAACCAAGGTTCAATTGATTGATACTGTTTGTACAATCCATCCAAATCACCAATTAAATCTTTTTTAACTTTTAAATGAGGTAGAGGATAAATATCAATATCTCCTTCAATTTCAGCATGTGGAGTGGTGCAAGCAAGGCCATTTTTACCCCCCATATTCATTGCACATGAACCACATACACCATGAGCACAAGATCTTCTGTATGTTATAGTTGAGTCGATTTCATTTTTGATCTTATTTAAAATATCTAAGACCTTTGAAGGACAATTATCCATGTCAACTTCATAAGTGTCTATCCTAGGACCTTCATCTGTGGATGGATCCCATCTATAAATATTTACTTTTCTTAAATTTTTTGATCCTGTTTTATCTTTAAAGTATTTACCTTTTTTAATTTCAGAATTCTTAGGTAAACTCAATTGAACCATTAATATACCCGTTCTTGAGGTGGAAAATATTGCACTTCATTAGTTAAAGTTGATTGATGGACGGGTCTATAACTTATCTTTGTATTTTTCCCATCACACCATGCAAGAGTATGTTGCATAAATTTTTCATCATCTCTTTTCGGATAATCTTCTCTTGCGTGAGCTCCTCTACTCTCTTTTCTATGATATGCTGAGTCTACAGTTGCTACCGCTTGTCTGATTAAATTATCAAATTCTAAGGTTTCTACTAAATCGGTGTTAAATACTAAAGATTTATCCTTAACAGAAATGGAGTCCATTCCATCGTAAGTTTTGCCTATCTCATCAACCCCTTGTTTAAGATTTTTTTCTGTTCTAAATACTGCACATTTAGATTGCATTGTTTTCTGCATCGAGAGTCTTAACTCTGCAGTACTATTATCCCCTTGAGCATTTCTAAGTTTATCAAATCTATCCAAACACTTTTGAGTTTCAGTTTCTGGTATTTCTTCATGTGGTGTTCCAGGTTTTACTAGTTCAGCTGCTCTTTTTGCAGCTGCTCTTCCAAATACTACTAAATCAATTAATGAATTAGAACCAAGTCTGTTTGCTCCATGAACAGAAACACATGCTGCTTCACCTATAGCCATTAAACCAGGAACTGTTTTTTCAGAACCATTCATTGTTAGCACTTCTGCTTTATAATTTGTTGGAATACCTCCCATGTTATAGTGAACTGTAGGAACTACAGGTATAGGATCTTTGGTAACATCAACATTTGCAAACAATCTTGCAGCTTCAGTGATACCTGGTAATCGATTTTCAATTACGCTTTTGTCTAAATGACTTAAATGTAAATGAACATGATCTTGATCTTTACCTACACCTCTTCCTTCATTAATTTCTATAGACATTGATCGACTGACAACATCTCTTGACGCTAAATCTTTTGCGTTTGGTGCGTATCTTTCCATAAATCTCTCACCTTTTGAATTTACTAAATAGCCACCTTCACCTCTTACTCCTTCTGATATAAGTGTTCCATGTCCATAAATACCTGTTGGATGAAATTGTACAAATTCCATATCTTGCAAAGGTAGTCCTGCTCTTAAGACCATGGCATTACCATCACCTGTACAAGTATGAGCTGATGTAGCAGAGTAGTATACCTTTCCATATCCTCCAGTTGCAATAATTACAGTGTGCGCTCTAAATCTATGAATTGTACCGTCATTAAGATTCCATGCTATTAATCCTTTGCACTCTCCATCTTTCATTAATAAATCTAAAGCAAAATATTCAATAAAAAATTCTGTGTTATGTTTTAAAGCTTGTCCATATAAAGTATGTAATATTGCATGCCCTGTTCTATCTGCAGCTGCACAAGTTCTTTGAACAATTCCATTTCCATAATTTTTGGTCATACCACCAAATGGTCTTTGATAAATTTTCCCCTCTTCTGTACGACTAAAAGGAACACCATACTTTTCCAATTCCAAGACTGCTTTGGGCGCTTCTTTACATAAATATTCAATGCTATCTTGATCTCCTAACCAGTCTGCACCTTTTACAGTGTCATACATATGCCATCTCCAATCATCTTCCCCCATATTTCCTAGGGCTGCTGATATTCCACCCTGTGCAGCAGACGTATGACTTCTTGTGGGAAATACTTTTGAGATACACGCTGTTTTTAAACCAGCTTCACTTAATCCCACAGCTGCTCTTAATCCTGAGCCACCTGCTCCAAGTACAACAACATCGTACTCATGATCTATGATATTATAGGCTTTCATGTATTTAAGTTAAAAATAACAATTATTGTTAAAATTGGGATTGTTATAGCAAAAAAATTTAAGATTTTGTTTGCGGCATTTTTGATTTTCGTGTCCTTTATATAGTCCTCAAAAACCTCACTAATACTTAATGCTGAAAAAAAATAAATAAATACCAGAAACAGTCCCATTAAAAATTTAGATGGTTGAGATGTCAAAAAACCAACTATTTCTTGATAACTTTTATCATAAAAATTTACTAAACTTAAAATAAACCAAAGCATTAGAGGTAACAAAATTAAAGAGCTAAATTTTAAAAACAACCATTTTTTTGTAACCGGTAGCATTAGATGACTCCTCTTCCAAATATATAAACTAATATAGTTAAAAAAATTGAACCGAAAATAACAAGCAAACCTGTAATTTTAGTTGTTTGTAACTCAAAGCCATAACCTAAATCCATAATTAAATGTCTAATCTCACTTAACATTTGAAAACTAAAAGACCAAGTTATTCCAATTAATATAAATTTCCCTAAAAAAGATTCTAAAAAAATTTTTATTGTTTGATATTCACTCTCTCCTAAAAGCATAAAAGCAAACCAAATACAAATTAAAGTTATTGCAAAAAAATTAATTATCCCTGTAATTCTATGTGAAATGGATACTAAAGAAGAAATATGCCATTTATAAATTTGTATATGTGGTGATAAAGGTCTATTTTCCATTTTATTATTTTGATTTAATTATTGTTTCTGCGATTTCAACAGAATTAAGTGCAGCACCTCTTAATAAATTATCTGAAACAATCCATAAATTAAGAGAATTTTTTTTAGTTTTATCCTCTCTAATTCTAGATATGTAAGTCTCATCATTTCCAGCTGCCTCAAAAGGAGTGCTATAACCTCCATTTTCTCTTTTATCAATAACCTGACAGCCTTCTGCATTACTTAAAGATTCTCTAACATCATCTAAATTAAAAGGTTTCTCAAACTCTATATTAACAGACTCAGAGTGTGATACTAGCACAGGAATTCGAACACATGTTGCTGTAAGTTCAATTGTTTCATCTAATATTTTTTTTGTTTCATTTGTCATTTTTAATTCTTCTTTTGTATATCCATCATCAGCAAAAACATCGATATGTGGAATAACATTAAAAGCGATTTGTTTAGTAAAATTTTTTGACTCTATTTTTTTTCCATCTAAATATTGTTTAGTTTGATCAATTAATTCGTCCATTGGACTTTTGCCACCACCTGAAACAGATTGGTAAGTTGAAACTACAACTCTTTTAATTTTGAATAAATTATGTAGTGGTTTAAGTGCTATAACAAGTTGTGCTGTAGAACAATTTGGATTGGCAATAATATTTTTTTTCATATTTTTAATTTCGGCTGCATTCACTTGTGGAACGATCAATGGAACATCAGGATCCATCCTAAAAAAACTTGAATTATCTATTACAATTGTGTGCTTGGCAGCCTTTTCTGCAAATTTTTCAGCAATTTTTCCTCCTGCTGCAAAAAAAGTTATATCTGCTTTTGAAAAATCATATGTCTCTAAATTTTCAATAACATACTCTTTATCTCTAAAAGAGATTTTTTTTCCTGCACTTTTTTCTGAGGCAACTAAATATAGATTATCAAACTTGAAGTTTTTTTTATCAAATACTTCAAGAGTTTTCCTCCCAACATTTCCTGTTGCACCTACTATAGCTATGTTCATTTTAAAGTTGTTATACTAAATAAAAGGTAAATCGCAAACTTTACCACTGCAAATATCACCATTTATGCTTGCTTTTACGTTCTGGTCTATATTCCAATGCGATTTTTTCATCATAGCAATACCAATTACTTTTTTAAAATGTGGTGAATAGCAAGCTGATCTCAATTCTCCAATTATATTATTGTTTTGATCACTTAAGTCTAATGATCCTGTAATACTTATTTTATCTATATCAAGCATTACTCCCATTAATTTTTTTTTAATTCCTTCAGATTTAATTTTTTTTAGTTTCTCTTTGCCTAAAAAATTAACTTCGCTGTCTATGTTAATATATTTATCAAATCCACATTCATATGGATTATCTCCATTATCGATATCATTTCCATACGATAATAATCCACTTTCAATACGTTCTATTAAATTTGGACAACCTGGTTTGATATTAAATTCTTTTCCAATTTCAAAAAGATGATCATATAATTTTAATCCAGAAACATTATGCTCAACATAAATTTCGTAACCACCTTGTTTAGACCAACCAGATCTTGCAATTAAATGTTTATCACCACCAAATTCAAAATAATCAAAACCAAAGAATTTTAAATTAACTATCTTATCTCCAAAAACTTTTTCCATTAATTCAAATGACTTTGGACCTTGTATAGCCATTATATCAACATCAGGTTCAAAAATCTTTACGTCAAATTTATTTCCAATAGCTAATCCTTTTGCAAATAATATTACATCTGAGTCAGCAAGAGAAACCCACCATTTATTTTCATTCAATCTAAGTACAACTGGATCATTAATCAGACCTGCGTTATCATCAATTATTGGACAATAATAACATCTTCCATCTTTCGATTTAGATAAATCTCTACAAGTCATCAACTGAACTAATTTCGCTGAGTCTTTACCAGAAATTTCCACCTGTCTTTCAGCAGCTACATCCCAAATTTGAACATACTGTTTTAAGTGATGGTATGAGTCCTCAATTGAACCAAACGCTGCGGGAAGCAACATATGATTATATATTGTATAAGCCGTAACCCCTTGTTTTTCTATTCTAGAGGTATAAGGAGTGCCTCTCAGCCTTCTTGATTTTGCAATTGAAAAACTTTTCATTTTTTTAAAAACTCTAAAACCTTGTCTCTCATTTCGAATGCTTTTTCAATCATAATCATATGACCACAACCCTCAATTATATGTGTTGTTGAATTTTTAATGAAACTAGAAAACTTTTTACCTGACTCTAGATTTACCATTTTGTCTAATGATCCAAATATCAACAAAGAGGGACAGTCTATTAATCTAGCAGCATCAGAACCATTGGTATAATTATTACATGCAATTAAATCGACTGCTAATATTTCTCTAATATCTCTTGGTGACTGTATTATTTTTTCCACTGGATTACCTCCTATAAATTTTTTTGAACCTTCATAGCCCCACTTCATCATCAATTTAACAGCATCACTATCTCCATTTTTTGCTAAATCGATTAGATCTGGATGAACTGGCATTCTATTTGAACCACCAATAAAAACTAATTTTTTTAATCTTTTTTTATATTTAGATGCATATTCAAGTATCTCTAAACATCCTTGAGAGTGCCCAACAATAAATAGTTGTTTTAAATTTAATTTTACAAATACTTGCTCTAACCAATCAGCAATTTTTTCAATACTATCTAAGCAGGGTCCATCTGAATTACCATGCCCAGGTAAATCAATAGATAATACATTAAAATTTTTGTTAGAAAAAAATTGTTCAGTTAATGACCAAACTATGTGTGAAAGACCACTTCCATGAAGAAAAACTAATGTTTGTTTATTTGGATCTATTCCCTGTCCAGCATCTGATGCATGAATATTTTTATTTTCTATTTGAAAAATCAAAAGTTACCTAAACTTGTTTTCTCAGTTCAAATTTTTGTATTTTACCTGTTGAGGTTTTTGGTAACTCACAAAAAACAACCTTTTTTGGAACTTTAAAGCCTGCTAAAGTTTCTTTACAAAAATCAATTAATTCTTTCTCGCTAACTGGTTTGTCTTTAACTGCTTCTATAAATGCACATGGCACCTCACCCCATTTTTCGTCTGGTTTTGCAACAACCGCAGCAATCGAAACGGATGGGTGTTTGGATAAAGTATTTTCAATTTCAATTGAAGAAATATTTTCTCCTCCAGAAATAATTATATCTTTTGATCTATCTTGTATTTTAATATAGCCATCAGAATGCATTACAGCTAAATCACCACTGTGAAACCAACCATCTTTCATGGCTTTTTCGGTAGCCTCTTTATCTTTGAAATATCCCTTCATTACGACATTTCCTCTAATCATAATTTCACCGATTGTCTTTCCGTCTCTAGGAACTTCTTTCATTGTCTCAGGGTCTAAAACAACTACACCTTCCGTATTAGGGTACTTTACACCTTGTCTTGCTTTAATCTCGTTTTGTTTTTCTTCATCAAAATTATTCCACTCATCATTCCAAGCACACTGAGTTACATGCCCATAAGTTTCTGTTAAACCATATACATGCATTACTTCAAATCCGAGAGCTCTCATTTTTTTAAAAATTATACTTGGTGGAGGAGCACCAGCAGTTAAAACATAAACTTTTTGTTTTAATTTTTTCTTATCACTTTCTGGGGCTCCAGTAATCATATTCAATACTATTGGAGCACCACCAAAATGAGTGATTTCATATTTATCAATAAGTTCAAAAATTTTTTTAATATCTATATTTCTTAAACATATTGTTCTTCCGTTTAGCATCGGCACAGTCCATGGATAACACCAACCATTGCAATGGAACATTGGAACAACTGTTAAAAAATTTAATCTATTTGGCATGTTCCAAGCTACCGAACTTCCTGTAGACATTAAATATGCACCTCTATGATGATAAACTACTCCTTTGGGATTTCCTGTAGTACCTGATGTATAGCTTAATGATATTGCTTGCCATTCATCCTCTGGCATTTGCCAATCGAAATTTTCATCACCTGTATTTAAAAAACTTTCATATTCTAAATCACCAATTTTTTCCAATTTTGATTGGTCAGCATATTTATCGTTTATGTCAATAATAGTTATTTTTTTATTAAGATTTTTTAATGCTTTTTTTACTTCTCCATGAAGTTGTCTATCCACAACTAAGACTTTTGCTTCGCTATGATCTAAAATATAGGAAATTGTTTTGGCATCTAATCTTATATTTATAGTATTAAGAACTGCACCAGTCATAGGTACAGAGTAGTGTGCTTCAAAAATCTCTGGTGTATTGAAAGCTAAGAATGAAACCGTGTCACCTTTTTTAATACCTATTTTTGTCAATGCACTAGCAAATTTTACAACTCTTTTATAAACTTCAGCCCAGGTATAATTTCTTTCTTCATAAATTATAGCCTCATAATTTGGGTAAATTTCTTTTGCTCTTTTTAAAAAAGTTAAGGGAGTGAGGGGTACGTGATTTGCTTTATTTTTATCTAAATTTGTATCGTAATGGCTCATTAATTAAACTTAAAATTCATTATATTTGAGCTTCCTGAGATTGCTGATTTGTAATGATACTCAGCCCGAGGTAATACCTTATCAAAATAAAATTTAGCTGTATTTATTTTATCACTATAAAATTCTTTATTTGTATTAAAATCATTAAAACTAACCTCTAAAATTTTAATCCAAGCATAAGCAATTGAAACATAACCTAAGCTTTTTAAATAATCATTTGCTGCAGCACTAACATCATCCTTTTCAATTTTATTTTTATCATTTATCCAATCTGTGAATTTGGATAAAATATCTAAATAATGGTTTAATTCTTTAGAAAATGTTTTTACTTTTTCATTTTTGCTCTCACATTCAGATTTAATCATTTCTAAAAACTTATTTATAACATCGCCTTTTTTGTTAGATAATTTTCTAAATACTAAATCTGCAGCCTGTACGGAATTTGTTCCTTCATAAATTGGGGTAATACGATTATCTCGATATAATTGCTCAATACCTTGGTCTTTAGTATATCCGTATCCTCCATGTATCTGCATTGCATCGCTAGTAATTTCCATAGCTAAATCTGTAAAAAGTGATTTAACCACAGGCGTCATTAATGAAACGTAATCTAAAGCAGCTTGTTTAATTTTTTCGTCTGGATGATAAAGACTTACTTCTGTTTGTTGAGAAAGCCAAAAACATAATGCTCTTTCACCCTCAATTATTGATTTCATATTAAGTAAAGTTCTTCTAATGTCTGCATGATCAATTATAAAATCTGCACCATTATTAGATTTTGAATTATTTGTTTTTCCTTGCTTTCTTTCTTTTGCGTAAGAAAGTGAATTTTGATAAGCAATTTCAGAAATACCTAAACCTTGAATGCCTACAACTATTCGCTCTAAATTCATCATTGTGAACATTGCACTAAGACCTTTATCTTTGTTACCAATCATGTAACCAGTTGCATCATCAAAATTTAAAACACAAGTTGCTGAACCTTTAATACCCATCTTACTCTCAATTGATCCAGTTGAAATTCCATTTCTTGGACCAATACTACCATCCTGGTTCACAATATATTTTGGAACTAAAAATAAACTAATTCCCTTAGTACCAGATGGAGAGTCTGGTGATCTTGCCAAAACTAAGTGAATAATATTTTCGGTTAAATCATGGTCTCCTGAAGTTATGAATATTTTTTGACCACTGATTTTATAAGTATTATCTGATTGTTTAATTGCTTTAGTTTTTAACAAGCCAAGGTCGGTACCACAGACTGGTTCTGTTAAACACATTGTACCACTCCACTTACCTTCTACAATCTTTGGTAAATATTTATTTTTAATTTCATCAGAAGCATGATGATTGATACAATTATAAGCACCAATACTTAGTTCACTATATAATTTAAATGATAAGCTTGCTGAAGATAGCATTTCATCAAAAAATGCACTTACTGTTTTTGGCATTCCTTGACCTCCATATTTTGGATCACAAGACAATGAAGTCCAACCATCCTCAATATACTTTTGATACGCTTCTTTGTAGCCTGGGGGTGTTCTGACAACACCATTTTCTAAAACTGCTGGATTTTCATCTCCTGATTTAGCAAGAGGTAAAATTAAATTTTGATTTATCTTAGCTGCTTCCTCTAAAATATCTTTCACTAGATCTGAACTAACTTCATTATATTTTTCAAGTTCATTATAATTTTTATTGTCTCTTAATTTTTCAAAGAGAAACATCATGTCTTTTACTGGAGCTGTATAACTTGGCATATTTAAACCTTAAAATAATTCTAGTTTTATTGCAATTTTGAAATTATCGCATCACCCATTGCTGAAGTAGACGTTTCTTTCATGCCTTCTGACATTATGTCTTTTGTTCTTAATCCATCATTTAGAACATCTTGAACTGCCTTTTCTAAAACATCTGCTTCTTTATCAAGATCTAAAGAGTACCTTAAAGCCATAGCAAAACTTAAAATAGAAGCTATTGGATTTGCAATACCTTGTCCAGCTATATCAGGAGCCGATCCATGTATTGGCTCATACATTGCTCTCATCTCACCATCTTTATTTTTTGCACCTAAAGATGCTGATGGTAAAAGACCTAAAGATCCAGTTAACATCGAAGCTTGATCAGACAGCATATCCCCAAATAAATTATCGGTTACAATTACATCAAATTGCTTTGGGTTTCTTAAAAGTTGCATTGCGCAGTTATCTGCTAACATATGGCTTAACTCTACATCTTTGTATTCTTTTTCATGAAGTTCTTTAACTTCTTCTTTCCACAATTGTCCGGCTTCCATTACATTTGACTTTTCACATGATGTAACTTTGTTTGATCTTTTTCTTGCTAAATCAAAAGCAACTCTAGCTACTCTTGTAATTTCACTAGTTGTATATGTATGAGTATTAATTCCTTTTCTTTCACCATTTTCAATTGGCTTTATTCCTCTAGGTTCACCAAAATATATTCCACCCGTTAACTCTCTTACTATCATTATATCTAGTCCTGAAACTACCTCTGGCTTTAGGGTTGAAGCATCGACTAATTGTTTAAAACAAATTGCAGGCCTTAAGTTAGCAAAAAGCTTTAATTCTTTTCTAAGTTTTAATAATGCTCTTTCTGGTTTTTTGGAAAATTCTAGGTTATCCCATGTAGGACCACCAACTGCTCCAAGCATAATTACTTCACTTTCTAGTGCTTTGTAAAAAACCTCATCAGTGATTGGGGTACCGTGTTTATCATAAGAACAACCACCAACTAGCTCCTGATCAATTTCAAAATCTAAAGATTTTTTATCATTAAACCAGTTAATAATTTTTTTTACCTCTGTTATTACCTCCGGACCAATACCATCACCAGGAAGTAAAAGTATTTTTCTTTTTTTTACTTTAATCATTAAATACCCAAGGCTTTTCGTTTTTTAAATTTGTTTCAAACTTTTCTATTTTTTCTGATTTTTTTAGTGATAAAGCGATATCATCAAGCCCTTCTAACAAACATTTTTTCTTAAATGGATCAACTTCAAATTTTAGCTCATTATTTCCATAAACTATTTTTTCTTCATTCAAATCAATAGAAATTTCTTCTTGTCTATTTGCGTATTCAGATAGCTCTTTTATTTTTTCTTCTTCAAGGATTATAGGCAAAATTCCATTTTTAAAACAATTACTAAAAAAAATATCTGCATAACTTGAACTTATTACACAAGTAATTCCAAAATCTAATAAAGCCCAAGGAGCATGTTCTCTTGATGAACCACATCCAAAGTTTTTTCCAGCAATTAAAATTTTAGATTGATTAAATGGATCTTTGTTTAACACAAAATCATTTATTTCTTTGCCTTGATCATCATATCTCATTTCAAAAAACAAATTTTTTCCAAGACCGGTTCTTTTGATAGTTTTTAAAAACTGTTTTGGAATTATCATATCTGTATCAATATTTACAATTGGTAAATAAGCTGGGATACTTTTTAATTTATTAAATTTTTGCATTTAATTTTGATACTTTCTGACATCATCTAAATTACCTGAAATTGCAGCTGCTGCAGCCATTCCTGGACTAACTAGATGGGTTCTACCACCTCTACCTTGTCTTCCCTCAAAATTTCTATTTGATGTAGAGGCGCATCTTTCTTCTGGCTTTAATTTATCAGCATTCATCGCTAAACACATAGAGCAACCTGGTTCTCTCCATTCAAACCCTGAGCTAACAAAAATTTTATCTAGTCCTTCTTGTTCTGCTTGTTCTTTAACTAAGCCTGAGCCTGGAACTACTATAGCATTAACATGCGATGATACTTTTTTATCTTTTAAGATCTTTGCTGCTTCTCTCAAATCTTCTATTCTGCCATTAGTACAACTACCAATAAATACTTTATCTATTTTTATATCTGTGGCTGCCATGTCAGGTTTTAAACCCATATACTTTAAAGCTCTTTCAATTGAATTTTTTTTATCTTCATCAGTCTCATTATTTGGATTTGGAACTTTTCCATCAATTGTTATTACATCTTGTGGTGACGTACCCCATGTAATCATGGGTAAAATTTCATTTGCATTAAGGCTAATTTCTTTATCAAAACTAGCATCAGAGTCTGTTTTTAAAGTTTCCCAATAGTTCAAAGCTTTATCCCAATTTTCACTTTTTGGTGACATTGGTTTTCCTTTTAAATATTCAAAAATTTTTTCATCTGGTGCAATTAATCCTGCTCTTGCACCACCTTCAATTGTCATATTGCAAATAGTCATTCTTTGCTCAACACTTAAAGATCTTATTAAATCTCCAGCATATTCCACAACAGATCCTGTTCCACCTGCTGTACCTATTTTTCCAATTATTTGAAGTATTACATCTTTAGAAGTAACTCCTAAAGGAAGTTCACCATTAACATTAATTCTAAAATTTTTAGCTTTCTTCTGAACTAGTGTTTGGGTTGCTAAAACATGTTCAACTTCTGAAGTTCCTATTCCAAATGCTAAAGCACCAAATGCTCCATGCGTTGCGGTATGACTGTCTCCACAAACAATAACTGTACCTGGTTGAGTAAAACCTTGTTCAGGTCCTATAATATGAACGATACCTTGCCTCTTATCATCCATACCAAATAACTGAACACCGAATTCTTTACAATTTGCCTCTAAAGTATCTACTTGAATTTTTGACTCTTCATCTGAAATACCTTTTGATCTGTCAGTTGTTGGAACATTATGATCTGCAACTGCTAAAGTTAAATTTGGGTGTCTAACTTTTCTATTAGAATTTCTTAATCCTTCAAAAGCTTGGGGGCTTGTCACCTCATGAATTAAATGTCTATCTACAAAAAGTAAAGATGTGCCATCATCTTGTTGATCAACTAGATGATCGTTCCAAATTTTATCGTATAATGTTGTAGACATTGAAAAAAAAATTATTTTTTTTCTGTAGAGCTTTCTGATTTTTGTTCTTCTTTAGGAGCCTCTGCTGCTGGAGCCGCCTCTTCTTTAGGTGCTGCTTCTGCTTTAGGAGCCTCTGCTACTGGTGCTGCTTCTGCTTTTGGAGCTTCTTCTTTTGTTGCTTCTACTGCAGGAGCTACATTTTCTTCTGTAACTGTCTCTGGTTTTGCCTCGATATCAATACCAATTTTTTTTCTAATTTTTTCTGCAATCCTTGCTGATTTACCAGTTCTGTCTCTTAAATAATAAAGTTTTGCTCTTCTTACTTTACCTGATCTAATAACCTTAATTGAGTCAATTAAAGTTCCAAATAAAGGAAAAGTTCTCTCAACACCCTCTCCAAATGAAATTTTTCTAACCGTAAAAGATGAGTTTAAGTCTCTGCTTTTTTTAGCAATACATACTCCCTCAAAATATTGAATTCTTTCTTTTTTACCCTCGGTAATTCTCACACCAACCTTAACAACATCTCCAGGATAAAATTCTGGAATTTTTTTCTCTGAAAGAATTTTGTTAACGTTATGCTGGTTTATTTCTTCAATTGTTTTCATGTTAATATTTATCAAGTTAATTCTTCTTATATTTTTCCCATAAATCTGGTCTTCGGACGCGTGTTATAGCCTCAGATTGAGATAAACGCCAGTGTTTAATTTTATTATGATCACCTGATAATAGTACGTCTGGCACAGCTTTTTCCTCCCAAATTTGAGGTTTTGTATACTGAGGGTACTCTAGAAGACCATTTTCAAAGGTTTCATCTAATTTAGAGTTTTCATTTCCTAATACACCTGGCAGCAATCTTAAAATACTATCTATAACTACATATGCAGCTGACTCCCCGCCTGACAAAACATAATCTCCAATACTAATTTCCTCAATATTTCTTGTTGAAAGTATTCTTTCGTCCACACCTTCAAAATGACCACAAATTAAAGACAGAGATTTTTCATTAGCTAGCTCTTTTGCTAAATTTTGATCAAATTTTTTTCCTTTTGGTGATAAGTATAAAATTCTCTCACTCTCATTTTTGTTTTCATCTAAAGACTTTGCAAGAACATCTGCTTTTAACAACATCCCTGAACCACCCCCATAAGGTGTATCATCTACTGTTTTATGTTTGTCGTCAGCTGCATCTCTTATGTTTACAACTTTAAGTTTCCATAAATTATTTGATAAAGCTTTTCCATAAAGTCCTTTAGATAAAGGACCAGGAAAAACCTCTGGATAAAGTGTAAACACTTGAGCTTGCCACATAAATAATCTTTAAATTATTTTTTTTCCTCTGCTGGAGCT
>OCVP010000835.1_pt1 | contig 13680 bp, 8 predicted proteins | sample 1539171 | NCBI WGS metagenome assembly OCVP01 (sample SAMEA51879418, study PRJEB22527) | metagenome
ACTGAACTCGGGTACCGCCTAGAAAATGGGGGCACCATGTCCGCCGAAAGAGGGCCTGAAGTAAACTGGAAAAATGCCCAATTAAAAGTTAAAAAAACTGGTAAAGTCATAGAGTTTTTTGCGCTCAACAATTCTGAATGGAGAAAAATTGGTGACATGGACATTACAATGTGGGGTAAGTCATTTTATGTTGGACTCGCGACACTCTCCCACGATAATTCTCAACTGACGAAAGCCCAATATTCACAAATAGAATTACAGAAATAGTTAAAAAATTGCCATCTAAAGACTATATACTGTTTGTATTGATTTTTATATGTGAATTTGCTTTTCATCAAAGCGTTCAAATTAATGAAGTAGTCTCATCCAATACAGAAAGCCTTTTTGATGAAGATGGAGACAGTCCAGATTGGATCGAATTATATAACCCGTCAGATCAAGCAGCTTTCATTGCTGGCTTAAATATTAGTGACGATGGCAATGATTTATCAAAATGGTCATTCCCCGACATATCTATTGGTCCAAATGAATATTTTATAGTTTTTGCATCTTCAAAAGATAGAAAAGATTATGTCATACAATGGGATGCCAAGATTGACTGGGGTGATTATTGGTCCTTTTGGGTCGGGACCAGCGAACCCATTGAGGACTGGGAAAAGCCTGAAACATACACTGGATTTTGGTCAGTTGGGAGCAGTGGATTTGGATACGGCGACAATGACGATAATACGCAAATTCAACAAACTACCAGTGTTTATGCAAAAAAGGGTTTTATTATTGAGGACTTGTCTAAAATTGCAAAAGTATTGTTTCATATTGATTACGATGATGGCTATGTTGCTTATCTGAACGGTAATGAATTCTCTAGAAAAAATCTTGGGGAACCTGGATCTGAATTAAACTACCTTACCACGTCAACAGATCTGCATGAGGCTGAATTGTATAACGATCAAATTCTTCAGTATATAGAAATTGATTTGCAAACCTATCCTATATATGAGGGAGTCAACACTCTTGCTGTAGAAGTCCATAACTACTCCTCTAATTCATCTGATCTCACTTGCATACCATTTTTAACACTTGGTTATAATACTGAAAACAATTCAGCCACCGCTAGACTACCTCATCAGTTACTGAAGATTCCAAGTACATATGTACATACAAATTTTAAAATTAGTTCAAGCGGGGAGCATTTATTATTAAGTTCTTCTGATGAAACAATTTTAGATTCTATTTTTGTCCCTGAAATGGATGTCGACATATCCTATGGTAGGCTTTCAGAAAGTGATTCTTGGGCAATGTTCGCGACAGCTTCCCCGGGAGGGACAAATTCTTTTCCACCTTACGTGGGAGCTTTATCAAAACCAACTCTTTATCCAAATTCTGGGTTTTTTATTAGCTCCCCGGTGCGAGTCCAAATTTCACATCCCAATCCAAATTCGTTGTTATACTATACAACCGATGGTACTGCCCCAACTACACAATCTACTTTGTATAATCAGGATGATGAGATAGAATTATTTTCTACAACCGTTCTAAGAGCTAATGCATTTCTTGACGGTTGGATTTCATCAAAATCCGTATCTAAAACCTATATTTTTGAAACTGACAATGCCGCTGACCTTCCAAAAATATTTCTCACAACTGACCCCAATAGTTTTTTTGATGCAGATACTGGAATGTATGTGTTTGGGCCAAACGCAAGCTGGGATTTTCCACACTTTGGTGCAAACTTCTGGGAGGATTGGGAGCGGAAAATACATTTTGAAATATTGGAAACTAATGGCTCTGGCTATAGTGCAAACGCAGGCGCCAAGATTTTCGGCGGTTGGAGCAGAGGATTTCCACAAAAGTCACTTTCAATTTTTGCAAGGAGTGCTTTGGGGCCAAGTAGTTTCGAATATAAATTATTTCCCGCTACAGATATCAATAGCTATGAGGCTTTTGTAGTTCGTAATTCAGGTAATGATTGGACCTCGACTCTCATAAGAGATGGATTTCTTACCAGCCTTACAAATAACCTTGATATTGATCACCAAAGATATAGGCCAGCTGTGCTATACATTAACGGCGAATTTTGGGGCATTCAAAACATTAGGGAAAAAGTAAATGAACACTTCATATCTTCTCACCATTCTGTGTTGCCTGAAGACGTAGATTTGCTAGAGCTTAATGGGGTTAATGATGGAAATATTATCCATGGAACAAACACAGACTACAGGAATTTAATCAATTACCTTTTGATGAATGACATTAGTACCCCTTCAGTGCAAAATGCCATAGATAACTGGATTGACATCAAATCATACATGGCATATCAATCTTTTCAAATATTCATAGATAACCGAGACTGGCCTGGAAATAACATCAAGTTTTGGAGGGATCATTATAACGATAGTAAATGGCGCTGGATTCTCTATGATACGGACTTTGGTTTTGGCATTTGGGATCCTAACGCCTACACATTTAATACCCTTTCTTTTGCGTTGCAGGATGATGGCCCTGGATGGCCAAATCCTCCATGGAGTACATTTTTATTTAGGAAACTGATGGAAAACAATCATTTTAAAAATATTTTCATAAACACTTTTTGTGATCTATTGAACACTGTTTTAAAACCAGAAAGTATAAGTTTTCATCTTGATTCTGTTTCTAGTCGTATTGCAAACACAGTTGGATATCACCAAGAACGATGGTATAATAATGGGTTAGGAGCAAATTCTGCTGTCAATTGGGAAAACAACATAGCCAACATGGAAAATTTTGGGATTCAAAGAGGTTCATATGTAATTGAACATCTCAAAAATGAATTCAATCTTTCTGAGTTAAATAAGATAACACTAAATATAGAACCCGAATTAGCTGGGTCAATAAATATAAATTCTCTAGAGATTGAAAATACCAACTGGCAGGGTCACTATTTTCCCAGTATACCAATTAATATTAAAGCAATACAAAAGGATGGTTATGAGTTTAGTCATTGGCAAGAATATCCAGATTCAGCTCGAGAAATGAAGATCGAATTGGACGATTCTTTATTTCTTACTGCTATATTTATTCCATCTCAATTATCACCAGGAAAAATTGTAATTAATGAAATAAATTATAATTCACATGATTCTCATGATACAGGTGACTGGATTGAATTATTTAATGCAGGCGAGTCTGAAATTGATATTACAAACTGGGTAATGAAGGATGATAATAATGATCATGCATTCATATTATCGGAAAATACCATCATCGAAAGCGGTGGATATTTCATAATCGCACAAAGACCGTCTGATTTTTTAAACTTTTTCGTAAGCACTATGCCTCTAGCTGGCCCGTTTAACTTTGGGTTGAGTGGCGGTGGGGATGAAAAACGAAAATTTAATGACCCAAGGATGTTGATTGATTCTGGTAAAAATGATGAGTCTGATCCTTTGCCCATCGAGCAGGACGGCGAAAGTCATGCTTTGGAACTTATAAACCCAGATTATGATAACTCAATGGCTATCTCTTGGTCAAGTTCACAAAACTATGGTTCACCATCAGAACAGAACACCAATTACTTTTTAGAACAAAAATTCGTAAAAAGTGTTCCACTTAAGGCTTGCCTACTCCCAGCTTACCCAAATCCATTCAACGCATCTATCACAATAGGCTTTGAATTAGCTACAACAAAAGGTGCTTTTATTAATATATATAACGTCTTAGGACAACTGATTCTCGAGTTTCCTTTAGATAATTATCCCATTGGTAAAAGTCATATGACGTGGAAAGGTAAAAATCAGTTAGGTCAGGAAGTTAGTAATGGAGTGTATTTTGTGAAACTAAGCACGCAGAAAGGTGGCAATCTTCAAAAAATATTATATTTAAAATAACTCCTTTAGAAGTTCTTCAAAGTTAGGTACAACTTTCCTACCTGTTTTCAATAGCCTATCTTTGCTAACATGACCATGTTCAACTAGAATACATTCAATATCCATTGCTCTTGCAACATCACTATCATGAATGGTGTCCCCCACCATTATAATTTCCTCTCTATCATGCTCCAATTCCTCAACTAATTTCTTGCCCAATGCTAATTTACCCTTAGCATAATGGTTGTTTATGCCTCTTATTTTATTAAAGAAATCAAAAAGCTGATGCTCTTTTATCCAGTCTACTAGATATTCATTTTTCCCTGCAGACAAAACTGATTGTTCTAAACCCTCACGACCTATTATTTTAATAGTATTCAGAGCTCCCTCATGGAGTTTGACCTTGCTGAAATTTTTTTGGTAATACGATACAAACTCATCACCTGCAACTCGAAAAGGTTCGTTTGTAAAATCAAATCCAACTTTTTTATAGTAATGCTCAACTGGGAAAGTGAACATATCTTTGTATACATCATCTGTAATTTCTGAAAGACCTCTTTTTTTCAGACTGCAATTAATACCTTCAATGCATAACCATCTGTCATCCACTAGCGTCCCATTCCAATCCCAGATTATATGTTTGAGCATTATACTTTTCTAACTAGAATTAAAATTGAACCAAGAAAGATTGAATTGTTATTCAATATGCTACCTATATTTAACAATGAACTAAAAGAACAATTTGATGGCGATTTACCCGGCAAGATAGAGTAACAAAAATGCTTATATCAGTAAAAATTAATGAGAAGAAACCTACCAAGAATCATAATACAAAAAAAGCATCAGTTTTGATTCTTTTGTATGAACCCAATGACAGATGGTTTGGGGTGCAAGAGCAGCATTTCTAAATGAGTTTTGCTAATTGTTGAGGAAAATGATATGAGCTTTGGGCATTGGTTAAAGTCGCTTACGAGTTTTGATTTAATTTCTTTGATCATCCTGTTTGGATGTTCAATTTATTTGAGTAAGGTAACCCTTGAAATGTTGATTGAATACTATGATACAAAAAAAAACTACAGCGAGTTTAGAGTCCATTACAGAATTACCCCTGCAAGCTTACTCATCCTAGGTTCGTTTTATTGTTTTTTGCTTTATAATTTTCTTAGTCTAATGTTTGATTTTTTACCTTAATTAGTAAGAATTAATTTTCAAATAATTCATTTATTTTTTCATCAACTTTCTCTTCTACAATCTTTTTTGTTGATTCTTTTGCTTCTAATATTGATTCCGATGCTGTTTCTTTTATTTTTTTCACACTTTCAGAAACGGATTCTTTTAAATCATCCATATTTTCTGGAACCTTTTGGCCAGTATAGTTAAGATAAACCAAATAAAATAACAATACAAGTCCGACTACAATTATTAACTTTATTATCTTTTTGATAACTGCATATACCATTAGTATCAAAATGATTGCAGCAATAGCTATATAGATTGGGTTTGAAATTATTGTTTCAATTATACTTTCCATATTAGTTTAAATCTATAAACGTAAGATGTTTAAGGTTAGCATAAATCTCGGTAATATTGACCATGAAATATTTTTTCACATTAAGTCTTGCATACGTACTATATGGTAGTTCTCCCTACCCTGTTGACTCTTTACTTAAAGCAAATGGAACAGGTTTAACTAAAAAAATAGCTCTGCTTCCTATCGCGGCATGGCAACGTATTTCATACAATGCTAAACTTTTCGACTGCCAATTCTTTCCCAGTTGCTCAAACTTTGGATCAAAGGCTATTATTGAACATGGTTTTTTGAAGGGCGGTGTTATTGCCGCTGATAGAATCAATAGATGTAATCCTTTTGCAATAAAGTACCATGTTGATTCAAATATGCCTTTCAAAGACAACGATGGTAGGCTAATAGATCCCGTTAACCAGCAGCCAATTATTTCAGAAAAATCACCATACATAGCATCTCTTTATTCTACTATTCTACCAGGGCTGGGCAAAGTCTATGCCGGACGCATAATGGATGGATTATTTGGTTTTTGGGCTTTTTACTTAACTGGCAGTTTAGCTTACCACAGCAACCAGAACGGAAAATCTATAGCCACCCCTTTTTTAGGTGCGATTACAGCATATGTATATTTTGGAGAAATCTATGGCGCATTCAGAGCAATTAAATACTACCAAAAAAAGAGGAATAATTTTAGATAGTTTGTAAATGTATTGCCGGGTTAGCTGAGTTGGTTCAAGCGGCTGATTCGTAATCAGCAGTAGGTGGGTTCGATTCCCATACCCGGCTCTTCATTTATTTAACCATAGCTACCAAGAATTACATCAATATTTGCATAACTTTGCTGAATGATTAATTATTGAATATGAAACGTTCCGAAAAAGCCCAAAAAATAGGTTCCATACTTGACGACTTATACCCTAGTACGCCAATACCACTTGATCATACGAGTGCATATACTCTACTAGTTGCAGTGATGCTTTCAGCACAAACCACTGATAAAAAGGTAAATCAGGTAACGCCACAATTATTCAAACTAGCGGAGACACCCGAAGAAATGTATAGTTTAAGCATAGAAAAAATACAAAAAACTATCAGGCAAATCGGTTTGGCTCCGACAAAAGCAAAAAATCTACATAAGATGGCAAAACAATTGATCGATGGAGGAGGTATGCGAGGCGATTGGACATATTTAGAGAGTTTAGCCGGTGTGGGTCACAAGACAGCAAGTGTTGTAATGTCACAATGGTACAATATACCCGCATTCCCTATTGATACTCACATTCACCGTCTCGCTAGCAGATGGGGACTGTCAAAAGCAAAAAATGTTGGAATGACAGAAAGAGATCTTAAGGCGCTTTGGAATAAGGAACTCTGGAACAAAAGGCACCTACAAATAATATTTTTTGGTCGCGAGCACTGTCCTGCTCGCGGACATGGTCTAAGTAACTGCCTAATTTGTTCTTGGGCAGCATCCAAAAAAAGGATTAAAGAAGAAGAGCAGAAGTAGATTGATTAGTATACTTCTACCTCTAACAATTCTACTTCGAAATAAAGCGTTGTGTTGGGCGGGATAACATTACCTGCTCCTTTATCACCGTAACCTAACTCTGGAGGAATAACTAATTTTCTTTTACCACCTACTTTCATGCCCTTAACACCTTGATCCCAGCCCTTTATTACGGAACCCACTCCGAGCGTGAATGTGAATGGATCCCTTCCTGGTTTTAGAGAAGAATCAAAAATGGAACCATTTTCCAATGTTCCCGTATAGTTAACAACCACTTTATTATGATCTTTCGCCTCATTACCAACACCCACAACTATGTCTTCAATTAATAATCCATTTTCTAATTTCTGCATATTCCCCTCATTGCTACCACAACAAATTAAAAAAATAACAAAAATGATTACTATTTTATAAATAGAATTCATGTTATGTACTTCCCGTTAATGACTAAAAAACATTGTAAATTTAACTTAATATGGTTAGTGCTCAAAATTTATGGATGCTATGCATAAGCTAATAAAGCTTTTACTGTACAGCGCTCCTTTTTGTGTTCAGTTATTTAACTTTCTGTTACCTAGTGAGCGTCTCTATCTCAAACAGGCAGATATTCTGGAGAACAAAACATCTGCAGATCAAGTCGTAAAAATCTTATCCGGGAATGTCGTTTTCAAAAAAGGAGATCTTACCCTTAAATGTGATCAGGCAAGGCAGTTTGAAATGAAAGATATTTCTGTTTTATATGATAATGTTTCTGCATTAAAAAACGATCAAACGCTTACCTGTGATACCATCAAATTTTTTTCGAGTGAAGACAAATTACTTAGTATAGGAAAATCTCATATTTGGGATAGAGACTACGATTTAAATGCAGACACTATAATTGTTTTCACAAACGTAGATAGCGGTCTTGCTTTGGGTAATGTATCCTTAGTACAAAAAGGGCAAACTATAAGAGCAAGGAGAATTGAATATCAAAAATCTCCACGTCACGATGGTGTCTCCTACGTAGCTATTGGTAATGTTATTATTGAAGACTCGATGAGGATTGCCACATGTGGAAGAGCTATTTATGATAGGGAAAAAGAGACCACAACATTAAAGGTAGAACCTAAAATAAGTACCAACAGTCAAGTTTTGAAAGGAGAAAAAATTCTATTGGAATATCGGAATGAACAATTAGCGCAGCTTGATATCCCAAAAAAAGCTTTAGTAACTACAAAATCAACCGGATACCAGAGTTCAGTATCTGATTCAATATCAAGGAATTACAGCCTTGAATTTGAAGACCAAATGGAAGGTTCTAGCTTGGTTAGTTTTTTCAAAGATGGTGAAATAGACTCAATACAAATAGCTGGAATGGCTAGAACCCTTTACCATGTTTTTGAGGATTCAATATATCAAGGGCGTAATGATGTTTCAGGGGATACAATTAAAATTAAATTTTCTGATAAAGATTTAAAAAATATCAACATAATAGGCGGCTCTGAAGGGAAATATCAGCCCGATTCGCTATCAAATGATAACAAATCCCCAATATCCTACAAAGCAAACACAATTTTTTATTACTCAGAGCAGGATCAATCTGATTTAATTGGGAATGTTAATATTAGGCATATGGACACTGATCTAGATGCTGGATTTGTTAATGTTAATTGGAAAAATAATTTACTTGATGCTTTACCAAGATTGGATGGCGATACCATCACCGAGCCTATTCTCCCAGTTGTGCGAGAAAGTGGTCGCGATCCAATGACAGGTAGTGCGATGAAATACAACCTAAGAACTCGTAAAGGCACAATTAAGCAGGGTAAAACAAGGGCAGATGATGGATTTTATGTTGGAGAAAAAATAAGAAATGAATCTCAAGAAGTTTTTTATATAGAAAATTCTGTATATACAACTTGCGATAGGGACACAGCGCACTTTCATTTTGAATCAAGTAAGATGAAAATTATTCAGGATGATAAAGTAATAGCTCGGCCGATTATTTTACACCTAGGACAGATTCCGATATTTGGTATACCCTTTGGTATGTTTCCTCATAAAGGCGGACAGCGTCACTCTGGGTGGATTATGCCCTCTTATGGGGACAACAAAAATAGAGGTCAATACATCCAAGGACTAGGATTTTACTGGGCACCAAGCCAATACTGGGATTCAAAATTCACTATCGGAATTGGATCCAAACAAGGGGCCACGTTTAGCTTGAAATCTCTGTATCGCATGCGATACAAGTTTAGCGGTAGTATAAACTTTTTCAATAGGCAGTATCTCAATCAAACTAATGATATATTGGACCTTGTAGAAAATCGAAAAACTAGCACAACCCTTAGGTGGAATCATCAACATGAATTGAGGAAAAATCAATCTTTTAACGCAAATGTGACCTATTCTACTAGCGGCGACTACAATAAAAAGTACGGACTGTCTGAGGCTGAAAGAATGGACCAGAAAGCAATTTCAAATATTAGCTACAGCAAAAGATGGCCAAAATCAAAAAACTCATTTAGCACGAACTATTATTCCAATCTTGACCTTCTCATTAATGAAAAAGTAGATCCTCAGAGTAATTATTTTATTAATCCTACCAAAGCCGGAACACAACTAAATATCAAAAACGCAACTTTCCCTAAATTCTCTTTCCGGCATGGACAAAGCAATTTTTTCCCTTCCACAGCCACAAACAAAAAATGGTATAACACAATTACATGGAACTACGGATTAAACTATACAAATACCTCCAGAGACTATTTCGAGTCTGAACAAACTGACGGCGGTAACTTTGGATGGAAGGTAGACTCCCTGGGTGCATTGGTTAAGAGTAACGAAAAGAACGATGCATGGATACACACATCAACAATAAATGCTCCTCAAAAATTATTAAAACACATTTCTATTAATCCAACAATAAATATTAAGTCAGCTTGGGTTAATAAGACAACTGAGGGATTTTGGAACGGAAACGAATTTGAAAAATCAACAAATGAGGGATTTGCAACAAGAACAACAGGTTCATTTAATTTAAACGCTAGTACTCAATTCTATGGTCTACTACCGATTCCATTTGGTCCAATTAAAGCTTTCAGGCACGTTTTATCACCATCAATAGGCTACTCTTGGACACCTGATTTTTCACAGCCAATTTTTGGTAAAAACCTTGGCTATGTCTACACTGAAACTGATTCATTGGGAAATAAAATAGTACTGGACAGATTTGCGGGGACCATGGCTGGCGGGACACCTAAGAGCGAGAGAAAGTCAATATCGTTCAGCCTAAATAACATATTCCAAACAAAAATCAAAACCAAAGATAAAGAAAAAAAAGTAGATTTAATGAGCTGGCGAATGAGTTCAAATTATAATTTTGCTGCTGACTCACTCCGGCTATCCAATTTAAATTCGAGCATTAGGTCAAAGATTGCAGGTAAGCTCAATTTAGATTTGAGCATGACTCATGACTTTTATGAATATAGTGTAGAAAATGGCCGAAGAATATCAAAGTTTAATAAGATTAATGACAATATCATTTCCCCAAGGCTAATCAATGCACGATTTTCTACCGGTTTTAGGTTAAAAGGAAAATCATTTAAAAAAGATATTACTAATGACACATTAGATACAGCTAATGATGATGCTAATAAAGATTACGACCTTAGTGGTCCCGGCCTTGAGAAACCTATAAATAATACTAAAAATACCACCGGCAGCAAACAGTTCTGGACAAGTAATATCAGTTTGAGCTATAACTACTCAGCTTTAAATCCATCTGATATAAAGAAATCTTTTTGGGCTAACACCACATCAACTTTTAACGTCACGTCGAAATGGAAAGTATCCCACCGTGCCAGGTTTGATATTATAGAAAAGAACCTAGTCAATCATTCGTTTTCTATTTATAGAGATCTTCACTGCTGGGAGTTGTCCGTTAATTGGACCCCTACTGGAATAGGTCAAGGAATAAACTTCAAGTTAAATGTTAAATCACCTACTTTACAGGACCTGAAAATTGAAAAAAGGGGAGGAATATACTCTGGAGCGGGGTTTTGATTCTTTAATTGTACAAGTAAATCTTATTGAACAAATTCTGATAATGAAAAGTAAGCATTTATGATAGATCCTAACTGTTTCACTTAATTTTTTGAAGAAGCTGGACACAGCATATATTTGAAAATTCAATTTATAGATCAAACTTAGCGCAGTGTTCATTAAAAATATTGGAACTAGACTAAAATACCGTTAACAATAGCAAATGAATGCAATTAAAAACATTAAAGGAACTCATGACATTCTTCCTGATGAAGTATGTAAATGGCAAGAACTCGAAAAAATAGTTCGCAATATATGTAGCCAATTTGGATATCATGAAATCCGCACTCCAGTCTTTGAAGAAACCCGACTTTTTTCAAGAACTGTTGGTGAAGATACAGATATCGTTTCAAAAGAAATGTACACATGGGAGGATAGAGACGGTAAATCATTGACTTTAAGACCTGAACTAACAGCTTCAGTAGCTCGGTCATATATCCAACACAATTTAAATGTAAAAGCGCAGGTGCAAAGATTATATTACATTGGAGCACTTTTTAGAAGGGAACGACCTCAGAAAGGGAGGCAGCGCCAATTTCATCAGTTTGGAGTTGAAGCATTTGGATCAAATAATCCTGAGCAAGATGCTGAAATTATTGGAATGGCCTGGAGAATATTATCAGTGTGTGACTTAAATGCTGAGACAACACTTCATATTAACAGCATTGGGTCACAAGAATGCAGACATAAGTATAGGATTGCTCTTAAAAAGTATCTAAACCCATTAAAAGGCGACTTATCCGACACCAGTAAAAAAAGACTTGAAACCAATCCCCTTAGAATACTTGATACAAAAATTGAAAAAGAGATCGACATACTAAAAAACGCTCCAAACATCTCTGAGTTCTATAGTGACAATGATAAAACTCATTTTGAACAATTAAAAAAGCTTTTAAAATGTTTAAGAATACCATACACAATAAACAATCGGCTTGTTCGCGGGCTTGATTATTATACAAATACAGTTTTTGAGTTTATTTCAGACAAGGTTGGTTCCCAAAATGCCTTGATTGGTGGCGGACGCTACGATAATCTTGTTGAGAGTATTGGAGGGAAAACAACTCCTGGAATAGGTTTTGCAGCGGGGATGGAACGATTTATAATTGCGATGGATAAGACTGGTCGAATATTTAAACAACCCAAACCGGATGTCTATTTTATATGCTTAAATGAAATAAGCATAAAAACTATGATTAGTATATCAATGAAAATAAGAGAAATTGGGTTCACTGTAATATCAGACCCACTTCGACGCAGTTTAAAATCACAGTTAAGAGACGCAAACCGTCTCGAAGCATCCTTTGCATTAATTTTAGGAGAAACTGAAATAGAAAGAGGAACGCTCTGTTTAAAAAATTTAAAGAACGGGTCACAGGAAGAGATTTTACAATCTGAGATTTTAAAATATTTTAATAGTTTGGGAACGTAAATTATTATACAAATTCGACCATAACATATGTCAATATTGCAACCTAATTATTTTTCAAGATAGTTTATATAATGAGTAAAAAGTCCCTGTTAATAGTAGAATCGCCAACAAAAGTAAAAACTATCCAACAATATTTGGGTGATGACTATGATGTTCTTTCCTGCGTTGGGCATATAAAAGACTTACCAAAAAATGATCTTGGTATAGATATTGAAAACGAGTTCAAGATAGAACTTACTGTGTTACCAGAGAAGAAAAAGTTCATCAATGAACTGCGTAGTAAGTCTAAAAAAGCATTACGCGTTTTGATAGCAACCGATCCAGACCGAGAAGGAGAAGCGATTGCCGCACATCTAGCAACAGAAGTTCCGGAGGAAAAATTGGAGAGGGTTCAGTTTACTGAAATTACAAAGGCAGGTATCAGAGAGGGAATTAAAAACTTTCGTAAGGTAGATAAATTCCTCGTTGCGGCTCAAGCTACACGCAGGATTATTGATCGATTGGTTGGGTATAAAGTTTCTCCGGTTCTTTGGGCAACGCTTCAGAGTAACATGAATTTTGTCACCACTAGCCTCTCAGCCGGTAGAGTGCAATCTGCAGCAGTTAAGATGATAGTTGACAAAGATCGTTTAAGAGCTAATTTTAATAAGACCACTTATTTTGACCTAAAAGCTACACTGCTCAAGATCGAGGACAGTCAAGATTTCAAATCCTCCTTAATTAGACTAAATAACGTTAAAATTGCAAATAGTAATGACTTCGATTCAGTAACCGGAGATTTAAAAAATCAATACGCTATTATTTTGTCTGAAAGTCAAGCCGATGAATTAGTGAAAGAATTGAAAGGTGGCAAGTGGAAAGTATCAGAAATAAAAGAGAGTCCTCGAAAATCAAACCCTAAGCCTCCATTTACTACAAGCACTCTTCAACAAGAAGCTTCAAGGAAATTAAGATATTCCGCCAGACAGACAATGACTTTTGCCCAACAACTTTATGAAAATGGATTTATTACTTACATGAGGACGGATTCCACGCATTTATCCGAAGAAGCTCTTGCTGGCTCAAGAAATTTTATTCAAAAAGAATTTGGAAATGATTATCTGCCTGAAAAACCAAATCAATACGCTACAAAAGTTAAAAACGCACAAGAGGCACATGAGGCAATACGCCCAGCACATAGGGTTTTCCGCCCAATTGAAGAAGTGAGGCATGCGCTAAGTGAAAATCACTCAAAATTATATGATTTAATCTGGAAAAGAACAATAGCCAGCCAAATGCCACCTGCAAA
>OCVP010000842.1_pt1 | contig 13624 bp, 11 predicted proteins | sample 1539171 | NCBI WGS metagenome assembly OCVP01 (sample SAMEA51879418, study PRJEB22527) | metagenome
GAGCTTGGTGAAAAATGGGAAGCTATGAAAGCTGGTCTATAATTTAAGTTTTAAACAACTTAATTATATATTATAATTTAAGGGCGGTTATTATTAACCGCCCTTTTTATTTATGAGCTCTGAAACAAAACAAATTCTAACAACAGATGGGATACCTTTAGAGGTAAGTCTTAAAAAGGCAGAGAGAAAGAATAAGATCAAAGCTTTCCTACTTGTTGCTCCTTTATTGTTATTTTTAATAATTACTTATGTTTTTCCAATAGGTGACATGTTGTTCCGAAGTGTTGACGATAAAATGGTAACACAAATGCTTCCAAAAACTTTTAAAGCAATGGAAACCTGGGACGGTCAGGAGTTACCCGAGGAAGAGGTTTTTGCAGCTTTTCATGAAGATTTTATAAAATTAGTAGAAGATAAACGTGAAGGTAAATTATCTACTCAGTTAAATTATACGAAAAATGGATTTAAAAGTATTATTAAAAAATTAAGAAGAAAATCAAAATCATTTGAAGAGGGAAACTACAAAGAACAAATAATGTCAGTTCACAAAAGATGGGCTGATGTTGAGTACTGGAGAGCAATTCAAAGAAGAGCTCCTGAGTTTACAAGTCAAAAATATCTTAAGGGTATGGACATGTACGTAAATGAAGAAGGAAAAATAGTAAGTGTAGAGGAAGATAGAAGAATTCATAGAGTGTTATGGTTAAGAACTCTTGAAATTGCATTTTTTGTGACAGTCTTTTGTTTCTTAATGGCTTATCCTATAGCTCATCTATTAGCTACTTTACCTATGAAGTACAGTAACTTATTAATGATCTGCGTACTACTACCGTTCTGGACTTCATTACTCGTAAGAACTGCAAGCTGGATGATTTTGTTGCAACAACAAGGAATAGTAAATGATTTCTTTGTTGGAATAGGATTAGTAGCTGACGATAATAGACCTGAGATGATGTACAACAAAACAGGAAGTTACGTTGCAATGACACAAATATTGCTACCATTCATGGTTTTACCACTTTATAGTGTCATGAAAACTATCTCACCTAGCTTAATGAGGGCAGGAAAATCATTAGGTGGAACGCCATTTGTGGCATTTTGGAAAGTTTATTTTCCATTAACAATCCCAGGAATAGGTGCGGGCTGTTTATTAGTATTTATTTTAGCGATAGGTTATTACATCACCCCAGCCTTAGTTGGTGGTGCATCTGGAACTTTAATAAGTAACCAAATTGCTTTCCACATGAAAAGTACTCTTGATTGGAGCTTTGCATCAGCAATGGGATTAATGTTGTTGAGTGGAGTATTGGTAATTTATTGGCTTTATAACAAACTAGTTGGAATTGATAATATTAAATTAGGATAATCAAATGGCTTTACCAAAATATACTGAACCACATTATAGAATTTGGCATTATATTTATCTTACAATTTGTGGTGCTGTTTTCTTTTTCCTAATTGCACCTTTATTTGTAATTTTTCCATTATCATTTAATGCAGAAGAATTTTTGAGTTTTTCTGATGGAATGAAACGTCTAGATCCAGATGCATTTTCTTTAAGATGGTATAAGGATATGATTTATGGAACAAAAAATCCATGGGGATTAGCAGCTAAGAATAGTTTTATCATTGCGATTTTTGCAACAATTGGATCAGTGATACTTGGAACAGTTGCGGCTTTAGGATTGAGCAGCAGACATATGCCATATAAAGGATTAATAATGGCTGTGTTAATTTCACCAATGATTGTTCCATTAATTATTTCTGGTGTTGCAATATTTTTCTTTATGGCAAAAGCGGGTTTAGCAGCAACTCATACAGGAATAGTATTAGCTCATATTATATTAGGAACACCTTTTGTAGTAATTACAGTCACGGCTACTTTGTCGGGGTTTGATCATAGTGTAACTCGAGCAGCTGCAAGCTTAGGAAGTGATCCAGTAAATACTTTTATGAAAATTACCTTACCATTAATTTTACCTGGAGTAATTTCAGGTGGGTTATTTGCATTTGTAACTTCATTTGATGAAGTTGTGGTTGTTTTATTTTTAGCAGGATTAGAAAATACGACAATCCCAATTCAAATGTGGACTGGTTTGAGAGAGCAATTAAGTCCAACAATATTAGCTGTTGCGACTTGTCTAATTATATTATCAACATTAATATTAGTGACTGCTGAGCTTTTACGAAGAAGATCTGAAAGACTCAGAGGTATTAATCGTTAGAAAAATAATTCCATGAAGATAAAGAATGTAGTAGTGATAGGGTCTGGAACAATGGGCAGTGGAATAGCAGCTCATTTGTGTAATGCAAATATACCCGTAACTCTTTTAGATTTAAAAACTGAAATAAGTGAAAATGCCAGAGAAAGAATTCACAAATCTAGACCACCTTTATTAATTGATAAATCTAAAATAAAAAATATTAAAGTTGGTAATATTGAAGATGACTTCTCAGTAGTTGAACAAGCTGATTGGGTTGTTGAGGCAGTTGTGGAGAGAATTGATATCAAACATCAAATTTATGAAAAAATTTTTAAAAGTAGAAAAGATGGTGCGATTGTTTCCTCCAACACTTCTTCAATACCTATTAAAGTTTTATCTCAAAATTTAAATAAAGAACAAAAAAAAGATTTTTGTATAACTCATTTTTTTAATCCTGTCAGATATATGGGTCTTTTGGAAATTGTTAAAAATGAGGACAATGACTTAAATAAGATAAATCAATTAAAAGAATTTTGTGAACTTGAGCTTGGAAAAGGAGCCATCGTTTGTAATGACACTCCAGGTTTTTTAGGTAATAGAGTTGGTGTTTACGCTATGCAAATAGCAATGACTGAAGCATTTAAAATGAAACTTTCTGTAGAGGAAGCGGATGCAATATTTGGCAGACCAATGGGTATTCCAAAAACAGGTGTTTTTGGGCTCTATGATTTAATTGGTATTGATCTTATGGCTGATGTTTTAAAAAGTTTTATCAAAGAGTTACCTGAAACAGATGAATTTCATGAGGTTGCAAAAGAAATTCCTTTAGTAAAAAAATTAATTGAAACTGGATATACAGGTAGAAAGGGCAAAGGTGGTTTCTATAGAATGAAGAAAACTGATAGTGGCAAAGTAATGGAAGCTATCGATCTACAAACTGGAGATTATTCTCTAAGCAAAAAAATTGACATAAAATCTGACAAAGTTGACCTTAAAGGTCTAATTAATAGGAATGATAAATATGGAGAATATGCTTGGTCAGTATTAGAAAAGATTATTAAATATGCTTCATCATTAGTTCCTGAGATAACAAAAGAATTTAATGATATTGATGAGGCTATGAGATTAGGGTTTAACTGGGCTAAAGGACCCTTTGAAATGCTAGAGGAGATTGGTGTTAAAAACTTTTTTGAAAAAGTTGAAAATTTTAAGGGCAATAATTTTTTAGAAAATTTAAGTAAAACAAAAAATGAAAATTTTTATGGTGAAAGGCAAAAATATACATCAATTGAAACTTTGGGTAAGGTTAAGAAAACAGCAACGAGTGTTGATGGAAATAGTTCAGCATCTATTTATAGATTCAATGATTATAATATAGTTGAATTTACCACCAAAGCTAATGCATTAGATTACGACTCAATGGATGCATTAAAGAAAGCAACCGACAAGCCTTTGATTATAATTAATGAAAGCATGCAATTTTCTGCTGGGGTAAATTTAACCTATACAATGGAATTTGCTGACAAAAATGATTTTAAATCAATTGAAAAATTTATTAAATATTTCCAAGAAACATGTAAACATCTTAAGTACTCTAAACACCCAGTTATATCTGCACCATCAGGACTTACTTTAGGAGGTGGATTTGAAGTTTTAGTACAAAGTAATTTTGTTGCCTCTCATACAAATATTGTAATTGGCCTAGTAGAAACTATCGTAGGTTTAATTCCAGCTGGTGGAGGTTGTAAAGAAATGTTAGCTAGATGGTTAGATACCGAAGAGGCAAAAAAAGATCCAAATTATGCACCATTAAAAGTTTTTGATATCATTGGCTATGGAAAAACAGCAACATCACCTGTTGAAGCTGAGCCATTGAAATACTTACTGCCTGAAAATAAAAAAATTATGAATAGAAATAGTTTATTAGAAGTTTCAAAAAAAATCTTAGATGAAAACAAAGATTTTAAAGCACCTAACGAACTTAAGTTTAACTTACCTGGGAAAGCAGTTATTGGAGAAATGCATAAAATTTTAGAAAAACTCTATAATGATAAAATAATCTTAGATCATGGGGTAGAAGTTGCAAAAGAATTAGCTTTCGTCTTAAGTGGTGGAGACACGACTATGGATAAAGTGTTGACAGAAGATGATTTATTTAAATTAGAGCTAGATGCTTTTATGAGATTAATTGAAACTAAAAATACTCAAGACAGGATTAAACACACCTTGGCTACTGGTAAACCTTTAGTCAACTAACATTTTAATAGAATTTATAAAGTCAGGCCTTAGAACATACTCAGATTTATTTTGATATTTTATTTTTTCTAGTGCTTCTATCCCATAAATCACTTTCCCAATCGGTGTATATTCACTCTCATATAATGGCTCATCTTTGAGTGTGATGAAAAATTGACTATCTTCAGTATTATATTTTTGTGTTCTTGCAAGACCTACACTTCCTCTTTCATAGTTAAATGGGACATCTACTTCTGAGTTTATGGTTCCTAATCCTGATTGTCCTGTTCCGATTTTTCCATAATCAATATTGCCTTTTTTACCAAATTCCAAATCACCTGCCTGTACAAGACTGTCTTTAATTACTCTATGAAATGCAACATCGTCGTAAGCTTTAGACCTCACCAATGTTTTAAATCTTTCAACCGCGTTTGGAGAAATATTTGGATATAATTCAATAATTACATTCCCACATTCAACATTCAAAATCGCAATATTATTTGGCTTATCAAAAGAAAGTTTTTCTGGATTATAATCTTTAACAAATAAGCATTTATTCTTTATCAAAAAAAAAGAACTTAGAGAAAAAATAGCTAAAGATATTAAGAAAAAAAAAATTATCTTTTCTGACTTTGAAGCTTTAATTTTTTTAATCATAAATTGAAACTTTGATCAATTTTAAGCAAACCTGATTTGATAAAATCTATCTTTTTTTGAAGAATAGGATCAATTTGTTTTGGTAAATTCCCATGCATTAAATGAGAAAAAACTTCTGCCATATCCTCAGAAGCGGTTGATTTTGAATATTCAGTAATAAAACCATCAGTTTTAGAATAAGTATCAAGACCTATTTTTTTTGTGCAAGTAGAACATTTTGCATAATTAAAGCTATCTGAATTGAAACTTGACCAAGTTTTTTCATTAAAAATTTCCTTAAAACTATCATTGATTATATGAAAGACTTCATGATGTAATACTCTTTCAAAATATTTATTATTAAATTTAATATCAACAATAAGAGTTTTCATTACATTGTCAGGTATTCCAGCAGTATTAATTCCTGAAATTGATAAATCTTCACAAAGAACAATATATTTTAAATTTATTTTTTTTAAAAAACTTTGAGAATATCTTTTTAAATTCTTTTCTATAATTTGATACTTTTGGTCTAAATCTTGTTTTGATGATTTAAAACAATTAATATTATTATCTACCCCAATTGTAAAAGGTTGTTTAGCGTAAAGATATCTCAGACTATTAGTAGTTTTAATATTATAAATTTCAAGATTTGGGATTTTAATCAATTGATAAATCGTATCTGCTTGCACAGAAGAAATTAAAAATAAATATAATAAAATGAACTTAAATAATTTCATAATAAGTATTATTGAAGATATTCCAAATTGTGAGAATGTGATAGAGTTTTATGATGAAAAAAAAAAGTACCAAGGAACCAATCCAACCAGTAAGTGGAACCAAAGTACCACGATTTGCTGGACCCTCGACTTTTGCACGATTACCAGAATTGAGAGATGTTGAATATTGTGATGTTGCAATAGTTGGTATTCCTTTTGATGCAGGCACAAGTTATAGACCAGGGGCAAGGTTTGGTCCTCAAAGCATTAGACAAGCTTCAAGACACTTAAGAACAAATTATCATCCAAGTTATGATGTAGAACCATTTAAAGTACAACAAGTTGCTGATGCTGGAGATATTACGTGTAATCCTTTTAATATTAATGAAGCGATCAAACAAATTGAAGAAGGTGCTACAGATTTATTGAAAAAAACTGGAGGCATAATTAGTTTAGGGGGTGACCATACAATTGCATTTCCTTTATTAAAAGCAGTTAACAAAATTAATAAAGGCCCAGTTGCTTTAGTTCATTTTGATGCTCATTTAGATACATGGGATACTTATTTTGGGGCACCTTATACGCACGGAACTCCATTTAGACGTGCTAGAGAAGAGAATTTATTTTTAGATGATGCCTCTATGCATGTAGGTATTAGAGGACCTTTGTATAGTAGAGATGATATTAAAAATGATGAAAGTTTTGGATTTAAAATAATTCATTGTGATGAATTTCAAACAGAAGGAACTGATAAAATAGCTGAAAGAATTAAAAAAAGAGTTGGCGATAATCCATTATACTTATCAATTGATATAGATGTTTTAGACCCCGCTTTTGCCCCAGGAACAGGTACACCAGAAATTGCAGGAATGACTTCAAGAGAAATGGTTAATGTAATTCGGGGTTTGTCAGGAATGAATTTAATCTCAGCAGATGTAGTTGAAGTGTCCCCAGCATATGATCATGCGGAGGTAACATCTTTAGCTGCAGCAACAATTGTTTATGAACTTACTAATTTGTTTGCAAAAAAATAAGGAAAGGTTAGGAGTCTGGTATGGAAAATAAAAAAAATTTTTACATCGATGGAAAATGGGTTGCTCCAAAAAGTAAACAAGAAATAAAAGTAATTAATCCTGCTACAGAGGAAAATTGTGCGGTTATTTCTTTAGGTAATAAAGAAGATATTGATTATGCAGTAAGTTCAGCAAAAAAAGCTTATAGCACTTGGGCATTTTCCCCTAAAGAGGAAAGAATAAGATTATTAGAAAAATTGTACGAAAATTATAAGAAAAGATGGGCAGATATTGCTGCAGCTATTACTACAGAAATGGGAGCTCCCAAAGACTTTGCAACAAAATTACAAGCAGGTACAGGTGCAGCACATCTAAAATCATTTATTAGATATCTTAAAAATTTTGAATTTGAAAAACCCTTGGGTGAACATGCTCCTAATCAAAGATTAATTTATGAGCCAAAGGGTGTGTGTGCTTTGATTACACCATGGAATTGGCCAATGAATCAAGTTTGTCTTAAAGTTGCACCAGCTTTAGCTTCTGGCTGTACTATGATTTTAAAACCATCTGAACTTGCTCCTTTATCTTCAATGATTCTTGCAGAATTAATTGATGAAACAAAATTTCCTGCTGGAGTATTCAATTTAGTAAATGGAGATGGTGAAACTACTGGTAATGCACTTACAAGTCATCCTGACGTCAACATGATTTCATTTACTGGCTCTACTCGAGCTGGAGCATTAATTTCACAAAATGCAGCTAAAGATTTTAAAAGAGTAAGTCTAGAATTAGGAGGAAAGGGAGCAAATATAATTTTTAAAGATGCTGATCCAGATGCTATTGAAAGAGGAGCTTTAAGATGTTTCAGAAATTCTGGTCAGTCGTGTAATGCTCCAACTAGAATGCTTGTTGAAAAATCAATGTATAATGAAGCTGTAGAAAGATTAAAAAAATATACTGAAAATTTTGAAGTTGGTGATCCAAAGAAAGAGGGAGAGCATATTGGTCCTGTTATTTCTGAAACCCAATACAACAAAATTCAAACTTTAATTAAAAAGGGTATAGATGAGGGTGCAAAATTAGTTGCTGGAGGCGCTGGTAAACCGGAAGGATTTGAAAAAGGATACTTTGTCAAACCAACAGTTTTTGTTGATGTTAAAAATGATATGGAAGTTGCAAGAACAGAAATTTTTGGTCCAGTGTTATCAGTAATGCCTTTTGAAAATGAAGAGGAAGCAATTAAAATTGCTAATGATACTCCTTATGGATTGACTAATTACATTCAAACGCAAGACAAAGAAAAAGTTAAAAGAGTTGCGAGAAAGTTAAGATCAGGAATGGTAGACGTAAATGGAGCTGGTATTGCTGTAGATGCACCATTTGGAGGTTTTAAACATTCTGGAATTGGTAGAGAAGCTGGTGAACATGGTCTTGAAGAATTTTTAGAAGTGAAAGCTGTTGGTGGCTGGAATTAATTTAAAGTAGATTTTTTTTTAAGACCATCTAAAAATTTTAAACATTTTTTAATTTCATTTAATTCAATAAATTCATCAACTTTGTGAGCTTGTTCAATTGAACCAGGGCCACAAACAACAGTACTCATCCCAATTTCCTGAAACAAGCCAGCCTCAGTGCCAAAAGAAACAACCTCTCTCGAATTGTCCCCAGTTAAACTTGAAACTAACTCACATGCCTCTGAATTTTTAACACGATCAAAACCAGTTACTTCACCTATTATTTTTTTAGTTATTTTTGAATTCGGAAATACCTTTCTCATTTCTGGCAATAAAATTTCATTAGCATACTTGTCTATTTCTTGATTTAAAAAAACTCCATCTTCTTTCACCACCGGTCTAGTCTCCCATTCAATATAACATTTATCAGCTATAACATTGTGTGCTATGCCACCAAATATTCCTCCTACTTGCAAAGTTGAAAAGGGTGGATCAAATATCGAGTCTTTAGGAGCTCTTTTTTTTAAGTCCTGTCTTAATTCAATGAGTTTGTTTGCGTAACGTGAAGCAAACTCAACAGCACTAACCCCTTTATGTGGCATTGAACTATGACCCGCTAAACCCTCAAAATAAGTTGTATATTCATAACAACCTTTGTGAGCATCTATAATTTTCATTTTAGTTGGTTCTCCAATTATGCATATGCCGTCTTGAATTTTTCTTTTTTTTAACTCCTCAATTAATATGGGCGCTCCAAGACAAGCAGTTTCTTCATCAAATGTGAATGAAAAATGGATATCTCTATTTAATTCCACTTTTGAATAAATTGGCGCATAAGCTAAAACACATGCAATAAAACCTTTCATATCACATGCACCTCTGCCATAAAGTTTATCATCTTTGATTGTGGCTTTAAAAGGATCAGTGCTCCAACTTTTTGAAACTGGAACAGTATCAGTGTGACCAGATAAGATGATCGGTTTTATTCCGTTTGTTTTTTTCGCTTTAAATGTTGCAAAAAGATTAACTCTTTTCTTTTCCTCATCAAAAGTTTTAAATGAAGTTGCACCTAACTTTTGAAGGTACTCTTCACAATAATTAATTAAATTACTATTATCATCTCCAGAAATTGTTTTGAAACCGATTAAATCAGTCAAAATTTTGATGCAATTTTCATATAATTTTTCAGTATTAATTTCTGTACTCATGAATAATAACTAATATATATACTGAATTTATGAAAGAACAAATAACATACGATATATTTGATAAAGTTGACATACGAGTAGGGACAGTAATTTCTGTAAAAAAAAATGAGAAAGCAAGAAAACCATCTTTAGTAGTTGAGGTGGATTTTGGAAAAGAGATAGGAATTAAACAATCTTCAGCACAAATTACTCATTATTACAATGAGGATAATTTAAAAGGTAAACAAGTGATTGGAGTTTGTAATTTTCCTGAAAAAAATATTGCTGGAGTAGTGTCTCAAGTTTTGATTTTAGGTTCGATTGATAAGGAAGGCAGAGTGATTCTTGTTCATCCATCTCAACCATCAGAAAATGGTCTTCCAATAGCCTAAGTATGCATCCTGAAATATTATCAATTTCTTTATTTTGGTTTGTCACAGCGTATACGCCGGGTCCAAATAATGTAGTCGCATCTTACTCTGGATTTAATTTTGGGATAAAAAAAACAATTCCTCATATTCTTGGTGTGACTTTAGGATTCACCTCATTAGTTTTGTTTTTATCGATAGGTTTAATTAATGTTTTTAAATTATTTCCCATCATTCAAATAGTCATTAGATATCTTGGGACTTTATTTTTAATATATCTGGCTTATAAGATTGCGTTTTCAACCTCTTCAAATGAAACCCAAAAGGAAAACCCTGTAAAATTTATTGAAACCTTTTTATTTCAATATTTAAATCCTAAAGGCGTCACGGTTGCAATTATTGTTGTCTCTACTTATGTTGAATTAGGTGTAAATTATATAAGTTATGCGACTCAAATAGTTGCTCTTGCTTTTCTATTTTCTGTCACAAGTATTACTTTGTGGACGTTTGTCGGTAAATTTTTGAGGAAATTTGCGACAAATGATAAATTTATTAAGTACTTTAATTATGTTATGTCAGGGCTTCTTTTATTAAGCATAATTACATTTTATATATAAAAATATGAAACCAGGTAAAATTAACTCTTACAAAACTCTTTCTGATATAGAAATAAATAATAAAAAATTTAAATTTTATTCATTAAAGAAAGCAGAAGAAAATGGTTTGGAGGGTATTTCTAAATTACCAAAATCCCTTAAAGTTTTGTTAGAAAATTTGTTAAGATATGAAGATGATGTATCTGTTACAAAAAATCAAATTGAGGCAATTAAAGATTGGCTAAAAACAAAAAAATCTAAAACAGAAATTGCTTACCGGCCTGCAAGAGTGTTACTACAAGATTACACTGGAATTCCTGCAGTGGCTGACTTGGCGGCTATGAGAGAAGCTGTGAAAGAAAAAAATAAAGATCCTAATACAATTAATCCACTTTCTGCAGTAGATCTTGTTATTGACCATTCAGTTCAAGTTGATCAGTCTGCTAAAGCAGATTCGTTCGATAAAAATGTTGAAATTGAATTTAATAGAAATGGTGAGAGATATTCTTTTTTAAAATGGGGTCAGCAAGCATTCAATAACTTTAGAATAGTTCCTCCTGGAACTGGAATTTGTCATCAGGTAAATTTAGAATACTTATCCAAAGTAGTATGGAGTGAAGAGTTTGAAGGACAAAATTATCTTTTTCCAGACACATTAGTAGGAACCGATAGTCATACTACCATGGTTAATGGACTTTCAGTTTTAGGATGGGGAGTAGGTGGTATTGAAGCTGAGGCGGGTATGTTAGGTCAACCTATTTCAATGCTTATTCCTGAAGTAATAGGTTTTGAAATCAAAAATAAAATGCCAGAAGGCACTACTGCAACAGACTTAGTTTTAACAGTTGTTAAAATGTTAAGAGACAAGGGTGTAGTTGGAAAGTTTGTAGAATTTTATGGTGATGGTTTAAAGAATTTAACTTTAGCTGATCGTGCAACAATTGCAAATATGGCTCCAGAGTATGGAGCAACTTGTGGTTTTTTTCCAATAGATGAAGAAACTTTAAAGTATTTAAAATTTTCTGGTAGAGATGAAATGACAGTAAAAATAGTTGAGGAATATGCGAAAGCTCAGGGTTTGTGGTCTAGTGAAGATATTGATTTTACTGATACTTTAACTTTAGATATGACAACTATTGTTCCTACTATTTCAGGACCAAAAAGACCACAAGATAAAGTTTTATTAACTGATGCTTCAACTAGTTTTAAGAAAAGTTTTTCTGAAGTAACTGGTAAAAAAGATTTTTCAGTTTCAAAAGTTAAAGATAAAGAATATTCAATTAAAGATGGATCTATTTTAATTGCAGCAATTACATCTTGTACAAATACTTCTAATCCAAATGTTTTAATCGGAGCGGGACTTTTAGCTAAGAAAGCAGTGGAATTAGGATTGGAGGTAAAACCTTGGGTTAAAACTTCATTAGCACCTGGCTCACAAGTTGTTACAGATTACCTGGAGAAAGCAGGATTAAATACTTATTTAGATAAACTTGGTTTTCATTTGGTGGGTTATGGTTGCACTACATGTATTGGAAATTCTGGTCCACTAGCCGATGAAATAGTCGACTCTATTCAAAAAGAAAATATTTATGCGGTTTCAGTATTGTCTGGTAATAGAAATTTTGAGGGTAGGATTTCTCCACATATAAAAGCAAATTATCTTGCTTCTCCTCCATTAGTTGTTGCTTATGCTCTTGCCGGTCATATGAATTTTGATTTGTATAAAGATAGTTTTGGCAAAGATAAAAATGGCAAAGATATTTTTATGAAAGATATTTGGCCATCAAATAAAGAAATTGAAGATGTGTTAAAATCATCTTTAAATCCAGAAATGTTTGTGAAAAGGTATTCAAATGTTTCTGAGGGACCAAAACAATGGCAACAAATTAAAACAGAAAAAAGTAGTATTTATAATTGGGAAGAAAATTCTACATATGTAAAAAAACCACCTTTTTTTGAAAATCTTCCAGATCAACCAGAGGGTTTTAAAAAAATTCATGATGCTCGTCCATTATTAATTTTGGGCGATATGGTAACTACAGATCATATCTCTCCTGCAGGTAACATTCAAAAAGAAAGCCCGACAGGAGAATATTTTATGAAACATCAAATTTTACCTAAAGATTATAATTCTTATGGTGCCAGAAGAGGAAATCACGAAGTAATGATGAGAGGAACATTTGCTAATATTAGAATAAGAAATGAGATGGCACCTGGCACAGAAGGTGGATTTACAACGCTTTACCCAGAAAAAAAAGTGATGCCAATTTATGATGCAGTTGTTGAATATAAAAAAAGAGGAACAGATTTAGTTGTTATCGGTGGAAAAGAATATGGAACAGGCTCGTCAAGAGATTGGGCAGCGAAAGGAACCAAACTTTTAGGAGTAAAGACTGTAATTGCTGAAAGTTTTGAGAGAATTCATAGATCTAACTTAATTGGGATGGGTATTTTACCATTACAATTTATTGATAATATTGATAGGAAAAACTTAAAATTAATTGGTTCAGAATTGATAAGTATAATCAATCTTGAAAATGGAATTAATCCTTCTGATAAAGTTAAAGTAGAAATTAAGTATGCTTCAGGTGAAATTAAAACGATCCAAGCACTTTGTAGAATAGATACTAAAAATGAGCTAGAGTATTATAAAAATGGAGGCATATTACAATACGTTCTTCGAAATATGATTTAATTATGGATGAAGATATAGCAATCATTAATAGCAATACCAGAAATCAGAGAATAAAAGATTTTTTTACAAAAAATAAAAAACTACTCATATCTTGTTTAATCTTTTTGATATTAATTCTGCTCGGTTTTTATTCATATCAAATCTATCAAGATAAAAATAAAATTAAAATTTCAGATAAGTATAATAGTTCAATCATTAAACATAAGAATGGAGATAACTCCGGGATAGTATCAGCGATGCAAGAGATAGTAGAAAATAAAGATCCAACTTATTCTCCATTGGCTTTGTATTACTTGATAGATAATGAGTTAGTGAGTGATAAAAATAAAATTAATAGCTTGTTTGATATATTGATTAACAAAACTTCATTGGATAGTGAAATTAAGTATCTTATTATTTATAAAAAAGCTCTTTATAATGCTGATACAATCAATGAAGGTCAAATTTTAGAAATTTTAAATCCAATAATTAATTCAAAAAGTGTTTGGAAGTCTCATGCTTTATATTTGATAGCAGA
>OCVP010000844.1_pt1 | contig 13618 bp, 11 predicted proteins | sample 1539171 | NCBI WGS metagenome assembly OCVP01 (sample SAMEA51879418, study PRJEB22527) | metagenome
AAAAGCAAAACACTATGAAAAACCAAAAGATTTTCATGATTTTGTTGATTATTTAGAATGTTTTGAGAGAGGAAACTTGAAACTGTATACCTGGAAACTGTTCTTCCAGTTCAGTTTCTTGCTGAGGCGAGTTCGAACAGATGCTCTCTGTATTGGCTTTCGCCCCCTTCTTCCCAGGATCGGAGCAACGCGGAGCCAACAATCGCAATCTCGGCTTTGCCATGAAGCATTTTGAGATCCTCAGCACGTGAGAGTCCGAAACCCAGGGCGAGTGGCACGTCAGTCATTTCCCGACATTGCTCCAAAAAGTCACTGGTCTCCTTATTCAACTCAGTACTCTTTCCGGTAACTCCTTTGCGTGAAACACAGTAGACGAAACCGCTTGCGCTCGAGAGGATCTTTTCCAGTCTTGCCGGAGTGTTGGTGGGAGTACAAAGCATCACGGGATGGATCCCGCAATCTGCACTTTTTTGATGTAACACCCCGTACTCCTCGACTGGAAGGTCAGGGATGATAAATCCGGAAGCTCCATTTTCTTTCAGCATTTCCGGGAATTGATCGAATCCGATCATAAAGGCTGTATTACAATAACCCATCATCAACACCTGCATCGGACATTCACCGACAACACGCTTCATCAGTGTAAAATAATCATCCAGGTTTGTACCGCGGCTGAGGGATTCCTGGTTGGCACGAACAAACAGGGGACCATCCGCAGTCGGTTCGCTGAAGGGCATTTGTAATTCGACCAGGTCCACCTCCGCTTCAGACATTGCCTGCAGCATAGACCAGTTTGCCTCCAAAGAAGGATAGCCCACGACCACATGGGTCATCAGCAAGATTTTCCTTTTTTCTAATCCTTTACGGATGTGTTCACTGAGGCTCATGATTTTCTGTCAATCCTCAAAGACTTAAGGATGCCTTCTCCCGGATAAACTGCTGCCATTTTTCATCCTGCATTGCTTCGGCAATATTAAAAATATCCTTATCACCTCGACCGGAAAGATTGATTAGAATAATCTCTCCATCCCCGATTTGGTCTGCTTCGGCAATCAATCCTGCAAAGCCATGACTACACTCTAAAGCTGGTATAATACCTTCTCTGCGGATTAATAATTTAGTTGCTTCTACAACCGCTTCGTCATCAGCAGCACAGAACCGAACCCGTCCCTGATCATGAAGATGACTTAAAATCGGACTGACCCCGATATAATCTAATCCTGCAGCAATTGAGTGGGTATGCTGCATCTGCCCTTCCGTATTCTGGAAAAAATAGGTTTTGTATCCCTGGGCAATGCCGACCGAACCACCAGCAAAACGAGCAGCATGTTCTCCGGTTTCAATACCATGTCCTCCTGCTTCTACCCCTACCAGAGAAACCTCTTTATCCTCTATAAAAGGAAGAAAAATCCCGCTGGCATTGGAACCACCGCCGACACAGGCATAAACCCTGTCTGGAAGTCTGCCTACCTTTTCCAGCATCTGGGTTTTTGATTCCTCGCCGATCAAAGATTGAAAATAGGAAACCATTTCCGGAAACGGGTGTGGTCCACAGGTTGTTCCCAAAACGTAGTGGGTGTTTTCCATGCTTTCAGCCCAGTCCCTCATCGCCGCGTTGATGGCATCCTTAAGGGTCGCAGTCCCATCGGTTACAGGAATCACTTCGGCGCCAAGCTGTTCCATCCAGAAGACATTTGGACGCTGTCTTTCTACATCGAGAGCCCCCATGTAAATGACGCAATCGAGACCGAATCTTGCGGCCATGGTTGCCGTTGCCACTCCGTGCTGGCCGGCTCCGGTTTCGGCAATGACACGGCTTTTTCCCATTCTTTTAACTAGCAATCCTTGCCCCATAACATTGTTGACTTTATGGGCACCTGTGTGGTTTAGATCTTCTCTCTTGCAGTAGATCTCAAACCGACCTCCTAGCATATCTGAAAAATTATAGAGGTTAGTCAAAGGGGTTGGCCTGCAGGAATAGGTTTGCATGACGTTTACGTATTCTTTCCAGAACTTTGGGTCAGCCTTTGCTTCCTGGAAAGCCTCGATGAGTTCGTCAAAGGTCGTTGTCAAAATTTCTGGAATGAATTTTCCTCCGTAATCACCGTAGTAACCGGAGGTATTGGGAGTTAAGAGCATAAGATGATTTTGGTGGTATTTGTTAATTTAAATGAAACGATTTATTAAATTACTGGCCTGCCTCTTCGAGCAATTGAACGATATCCTGATAACCTTCCTGTCTTGCGCCAAGTAAAGCAGTTCTTCCAAAGGCGTCGATCAATTCTGGATCCGCCCCATTTTCCAAAAGCAGTTTTACGGTATCGGTACGGCCTTCTATAGCAGCCTCCATCAACGCACTGCTTCCACTGTTGCTTTGTCGGTTAACGTCTGCCTTATTATCAAGAAGGATTCTGGCAATTTCGGTTCGACCCTCATCACCTGCCAGCATCAGCGCAGTAATCCCTTCACCATCCTGAGCATTGACATCAGCTTTCTTATCAATCAAAAGCTTAACAACCCTTTCACGGCCTTCCAATGTTGCCAACATCAGAGAAGTAATGCCCTGGTTGTCACGCAAATTGATATCGGCACCAGCATTAATCAATCTTACAACAACGCCGAAACGGCCAAAGGCACTTGCTTCCATTAAAGCAGTACGTCCTGCCTCATCCCTCTGGTTCACGTCCATTCCCTGATTCAGCATCTGACTGACTCGACTCAAGCGACCCTCGATGGAAGCACTAATCAATTCATAAAGTTCTGCCGAGCCTGTTTCCAGAAATTCTGATTCCTGAATACTGAGTTGCTGCGAACTTTCTCCTAAAACATCAAGGCTCAGGGTTTCCCTGCTGCTCATCGGGAGAGCTTCAGCCTTGGCTCCTCTTTGGGTTAAGAGGGTGACGACCTCGATGTAACCATTACTGGCAGCGGCGATTACGGATGTAAAACCTTCCTGATTGACACTTTCGATGTCAGCCCCTTGATCCAACAACAATCTCACGATTCCCAAGTGTCCCTCAAAGGATGCTGCAATCAGGGCCGTTTCTCCATTGGCGGTTTGGGCTTCAACGTTTACTCCGCGGTTCAACAAGTTCCGGACTACTCCCAATTCACCCAGCATGGAGGCAAAGATCAAGGGAGTGGATCCGTCTTCAATCTGAGCTTCAGAGTCCGCCCCTTTATCAAGAAGAATGTCAACAAGTTCCGTGTCCCCGTTGCGGATGGCCAGGAAAAGAGGATTCAGCCCCAGACCATTCGATATTTCCGGATCTGCACCGGCTTCCAGAAGAGTTACAGTATTTTTGAGATTTCCATACAAGACCGCATTCAGAAGAAGGGTCATCCCATTTGTATCGGTTTTGTTGATATCGGGGAAATCCTGAAGTGCTTCACCCAATTCTTCGCTGTTATCTTCCGCAGCCAAACTGAAAACCATCTCATCTTCGGCTGCCAACAAAACCGGTGAAAAAATCAAAACAATCAGAAATAAACAAAAGCTGCTAGAAGATTTCAAGAAATGCACTTTGGGAGAATCTGGCTGGAATTTTCGTCGTCCTTTTCACGTCCTGAAAAAATATGGATCAAACCAGAACGTCGCCTTACCCTGCGTTGAAGTGCATGTGTCAAAACTTGGCGTTGTCCAACAATGACTGCCGATCGACGGGCGCGGGTGATGGCCGTGTAGAGCATTTCAAGATTCTGGAGCTCAGTGAAACCCTTGGTTGATTCACTTTCCTCCCCCTCTAAATCTTCGGAAGGTAGAATTACCGCCACATGGTCATATTCGGAACCCTGACTTTTATGAACGGTAATGGCGTAGGCAAGTTCCACAGAGTTTAACTGATGATCATAAAAGGTCTTGTATTGCCCTTCAACTTGAAAAAGTGCTTTAACTTCAATTTTGTTGGGGATCTTTGATGCGAATTTTAGGTGAATCCCCTGATCTCCATTCATCAGATTCAAATCATAATGATTCCGGGTGCAGATCACTGGAGATCCTGGGATTGCAGAGAAATTTGATTCATCTTCTGTAAAATATGGAGAGTGCTGTTCAATCAAACGGTTGACCTGATCGGTTCCTGTCATAGAAACTTTGGTCAGACACAAGACACGAAAAGCATTCAGGAATTGGAATATTTGATCAAATTCGTGGTGATGACGTTCCAGGTTTTCCTGAGTGTAATTTTTTTCAAGCAGATCCCGAAACCGTTTTTCTGAAAAATACTTTTTGGACCAGTAACGGCAAAAACCCAAAATTTCCTCCCTGGAATTTTGTTCCAGAAGCGTCAGCCGATCCTGTCGGAAATCATCAGGATTTCTGATGCACAAAAGGCTCTCTTCTGCCTCAAGGGAAGAATCAAAAAGAGAATCAAAGGTTTCTTCTTTTTTGGCGTTTCGCAAAAAATCTGCCACGGCCTGGATGCTCTTTCCCGAGGGATCTGACGTATCCTGACGGAAACTCCGCCTGAGATGAACTGAGGACATCCCGGTTCCGGACGATGTGTCAAATTCTGGGAAACTTCCTTGAGGTATCAATTGTTTTGGAAGTCGGTCCAGTCTTTTTGCGGACTCCTCGTGGATTCGGTTTGCTTCTATGGTCAAATCGATGAAAGGTGCCCCTGCATTCACGGGAGGAAGTTGGCGTGAGTCTCCAAGCAATACAAGTTTCTGCACCGGAGGCTGGTATGGAAGTTTGGAATCCATGGCCCTCAACAGACGATGCATGAGAGAAAGATCAATCATTGATGCTTCGTCTACCAGAAGTAGATCTGCCTCAAGCGGCGCGTATTCATGGGCCTGAAATTGTCCCAGACCAGGATGAAAGCCCAGAAGTCTGTGAAGAGTCTGGGAAGTTTCAATGTTTTCCAAAAGTTCCCGGTCGGCATCCAGGCTGTCAAGATTCCTGATGGATTTTAAGGATGCTGAAATCGATTCTGACATTCTTTTTGCAGCGCGACCGGTGGGTGCGGCAAGCATGGGCTGGTTCGCCAATCCCAGTCGTTTGAGCAATCGAAGAAGACATACGGTAATCGCAGTTTTTCCCGTGCCGGGTCCACCCGAAAGCAGGAGGAGTGATGAATGGGCCGCTGAAAAGAGCGCCAAAAACTGCTCAGGATTGAGGCTAAGCGCCTTCTCTTTGAAGCGAACAGGATGTCTCAGAAGAATGTCTTCCAGTACCTGAAAAAGCAGGTTTTCATCCGGAACCCGAATAGGAACCTTGACTTTTTTAAGAATCAGGGATTTCGTTGAATCCTCCAATTGCCAGGATTTTCGGAAATAGTACAAACCCGTCTTTGAGTCCAAAATCAAAGGTAATTTTGATCCGGGAGGGCCAATCAGCCAGTCTGCTCTGCTGATTGAGATGAAATCGCTTAAATCTTCTTTAGAACGATTCAATGGATCCAATTGAAGAAGACTTTGGATTTCAATGAATGAATCCAGAAAATCGTTTTGGGAAATACAGATTCTTCCGTCCTGCTCTTCTTTTTCCAGAAGAAGAACCAGGATCAGCACAACGTAGAGATCCGGTTTCTGATTAAACTCCATTTCCCCAGGTTTCATGGAGCGAACCAATTCCAGGGCGCGGAAAAACAAGCCGCTGCCCAAATCTTCATTGATTGCCCATTGCTGGATCAAAAGCAGGTTGGCATTCAGGTTATCGGGAATTAGCTCCTGACTCACAGATGCCGCGGTCTTCCTTTCTTCAAAAAAAGCAAGTCTCGCGCTGCCTGATGGGTCCCACCGGAAAGTCATCTGAAAAGAAAAAATAATTTTTGGGAAAAACGACTATTTTTTTCGCTTCATCCTTCTTGAAAGTCTGGCTGGATGAAACTGGACAAATCCTTATGATTTCATTAGTTTGTGTTGCAAAAGTCGAGTAAACTAATTCATTCATTTTTAAACTTTTATCTCCCTGATGTTTGCATGCGCTGGTCTGAAGTCAAGCGTCCGATAGTTTGCCTGGCACCGATGGACGGGGTGACGAATACCGCCTACCGACAGATTGTCCGAAGGTTGAATCCCGAAGTGATCCTCTTCAGTGAATTCACAAGTGTAGACGGTCTTGTCCGCAGTGAACGAGTGCGGACCAAACTTGATTATGATCCCTCCGAACAGCCTTTGTTCATGCAGCTTTTCGGGAACAATCCCCAGATGTTTGCAGAAGCAGCAAAGATGGTAGAGCAACGGGGAATGATGGGAGTCGACATCAACATGGGTTGCCCGGCGAAAAAAATCGTTCATTCCCAGCATGGCAGCGCTCTGATGAAAGATCCTGACACGGCATGCAGGATCATCGAATCCATACGCAACAACTGTGGATTGCAGGTTTCCGTCAAAACCAGACTGGGTTGGAAAAACGAAGACGGTTTGATCGACTTCTGCCGTTCACTGCAGTCGGCAGGAACTTCAATGATTACCATCCACGGCAGGACCTACAGCCAGGCATTTAAAGGAGTCGCTAACTGGGAACCGATTTATGAACTGAAGAATCACCTGCAGATCCCTCTTCTTGGAAATGGCGATGTCCTGGATTACCAGGACGGCATGAAACGACTCGAGAACCTTGACGGATTCATGATCGGCCGTCATGCCATTGGGAATCCATGGTGTTTTCAGGATTCAAAAAAATATCCTCAACCTGTTTTGGGAGAGAGAATCAGAGTCGCACTCGATCACTATGGGCTCTTATGCAAAATCCAGCCGGAACGGGTCGCGGTCAAAGAATTCCGCAAATACCTTGGGCATTATGTCAACGGCTTCCAGCATGCCAAAGCCTGGAGGGCGCGTCTGATGGAATGTGAAAGCAGTCCTGAATTCGTGGCCTGCATGAACCGTCTCCAACAAGAAGAAGGTCTTCTTCAGCTCGCAAGCTAGAGACAAAAAACAGGAATCAGCCTATTCCGTTGCTGAAGGACTGGGAATGATTTCAACCTTCATCACCTCCCAACTCAAAGGTTCCCCAGCGAGACTCAGGTCAACCCTGACCTTGTTTCTCAGTTTCCCTTTCCCAACCGTGGTTTCCAACATGGAGAGGGATGAAGGATTTCTTAAATCAAGGCTCATTTCGGTTTCTTCAAAATCGGGAAAACGATTCAGTAACAATGTCAGTTCCGGATGACTGCGGATCGATTTTTCAGCGGTTTTGTAGGCTGCTGTTTTTTCCAGTGAGGATTTCTGGAGCAGGATTGCTGCTCCGAAAAAAGCAAAAAACAGAAGATTCCCCAAGAGCAGCCTTAAGGCGACCCGCATTGGTTTTGGATGTTCCAAGACTGCGGTTTTGAACCATCGGTCAGCCAACCGAAAAGCAAAGGAATCCTTCAGCAAAACCAATCCTTCAACTGGAAACAGCAAAAGCATCAAATTACGCTTCAATCGGGTTGAAATTCCAGGAGTTGTGTTGAGATCCTCAAAATTCCTGAGACTGATCCCCATCAAAATCCTCCCAGGACTGCTTCCCCAAAGATCCCGAATCACCATCAAAAAAATGATCCCGCCATAAAAAATCAGCATTTTCTCCACCCCTGGAGTCTGCATCTTCAAATCCCAGTCCTCTGATCTGAAAAACTGATCCAATGTATTCATCAGCAGCAGTGCAAGGATGAAATCCAACAGCAACGCCAACAGTCTTTTTCCCTTTGAGGCTGCTCTTGGTTTTGCTGGTTTCGGGATTTCAGTCTTCCCAGAATTGGATGGAAGTTCCGAGGGCTTTTCGCTCATGCTTTTTTTACTCCAGAAAATCCTTGATCGCACTGGCCACCGATTGAGGTTCATCCAAATGCAGGTGGTGACCACCGGGAAGGATCCGATGATCCAGGTTTTTCACATACCCAAGCCTGGAGCGAAGTAAATCCACCCATCTCCTTGTGTCGGTATCCTCGGCCTCGATCACCAAGACTTGTGCAGTGATGTCTTGAATCATCTGCAGAATTTGGGCTTCGCTAAGATAGAGCCTTGACTTGATTCTGAGCCTCGGGTCACTTCTCCAAACAAGGCCATCGGTATTCTCACCCAATCCTCTTGCAACAAGGGTTTCCACAGAAGACTTCTTCAATTTTCCTGCAAAATGGCGAGCTCTCACCGCTTCTTCACGATTCTGGTAAACGGGGGATTTTTTTGTTTTCAAGCTGTTCCATTGCTGAATCGAATCACGCATCAATTCCGTCACTTTTTCTGCCGGTTGGCTCAGAGGCCCCAGTCCCTCAACCAGGATCAGGCGCTTGACTCGCTCCCTTAGAATTCCAGCGACACAGGTAGCCACTCCTGCCCCCATGGAATGCCCGATCAAAGAACATTCCTCCCATCCCAATTGGTCCAGAACCTCCACCACTTCAAAAAGCATGTCCACAAAATGATAACTGGTTCCTGGAGGGCGGTGAGAGGAATGCCCATGCCCTGGCATGTCCAGGGAGACCAACCTCCAATCCGGAAAAAATGGTGCAAGGTGATCAAAAGTTGCTGCGTTGTCGAGCCATCCATGAAAAGCCAAGACCCGGAATCCATCGGCTGGCCCCCATGCTTTTGCAGCAATTTGAAGTGATGAAATTTCAAACCGCAACTCTTCCGGAAGATGAGTTTTCAATTCGACTTCTCCAAATGAAAAACGGCATCAAGGAAACTTTTAACCGTTTTGCGGAAGGCTTCAGGTTGCTCTGCGTGAAGCCAATGCCCCGCTTTCTTGAGCATCACGATCCTGCTGTTCGGAAAAAAACGTCGCACCTCCGGGTGATGGCTTGGGTGGAGGTAATTCGATTTTTCACCACCGATAAATAGGGTTGGTCCCTCATAGATTTTTCCTAAATCAGTTGGAGCTTCCAAAAGACGGTTTAGGGATGCATCAATTCCTTCCAAACCAAGACGCCATTTCATCCCATTCTTTTCCGGTTTCAGGTTTAACATCAGAAATTTCCGCAAGACAGGATCTGGGATTCTGTCTTTCAGCACCGCTTCTGCCTCATTCATTCGGTTGATACCGTTGAGTTTTGTCTGTTTCATGACTGAAATCAACTCACGGTGCTGGCCCTGATGGGTGTAGTGAACCGGGGCAATGTCGACAACGATCAGGAACCGTATCTGTGTTGGAACATCAAGAGCCAGCTGCATCGCAGTTTTCCCTCCCATGCTGTGTCCAAGCAAACCGAATTTTGATAATTCATGGGAATCCGCGAAACTTCTGACGTCACCGGCCATCAGGGAATAATCCATCCTAATTGCGTGAGGAGAATCCCCATGGTTTCTCTGGTCAAGTGTCCAGATACGGAATTCCTTTTCAAAATCCAGGGCGAAACCCCGCCAGTTGCGGGAACTTCCGAACAATCCATGAAGAATCAGCCAGGGAGGGCCTTCTCTTCCAAATGCCTTGAAAGAAAGGGATAGATTTCTCTCTTCAGCATCCCCGCTATTCATTCCCTGGTCCGCATTTTCGGGTCGAGGATATCCCGCATTCCGTCTCCCAGCAGATTCAAACCAAGCACGGAAATCACGATCGCACAGCCTGGAAGAATCGCCAGGTTCGGGGCGAAAAACATCATCGTTTGTGCCTCACTCAGCATTTTGCCCCAACTCGGTTGGGGCGGTTGAGTGCCCAGACCAAGATAACTCAGCCCTGCTTCAGCCAGGATCCCGAGGGCAAACTGTATCGTAGCCTGAACGATGAGGACACTGGTGATGTTCGGCAGAATATGTTCAGCACAGATTCGTGTCGTTCCCTTGCCCGCAATTCTGGCAGCAAGGATGAAATCACGCTGAAAAAGACTCAGCGAACTGCCCCGGGTTAAACGTGCAAACACAGGGATGTTGAAAATCCCTATTGCCACAATGGAATTGAATGATCCCGGACCTAGTGCGGCACTCAGCATGACCGCCGTCAAAAGGGCAGGGAAGGCGAAGGCAAAATCATTGAAACGCATCACCGCTTCATCGATCCATCCTTTTCGGGCGGATGCAGTTAAGCCGAGAGGTATGCCGATCAAAGCCCCCAGACCGATGGCTGCCAGGGAGACGGCCATCGAATTCCATGCCCCCACCATCAACATTGAAAGCACATCCCTACCGAAGTGATCGGTTCCCAGCCAATGCAGTTCACCCGGGGGCTGTAGTTTCCCGGCAATGTTCATGGTGAAAACGGAATAGGGAGTCCAGATCAAAGACAGAATGGCAAGACTGAGCATCAGAACTGTAAGGATTCCCCCTGTTACAAAACTGCGATGATGTAATCCATCCTCCCAGATTTCCTGAAACCTTTTCCTATCCATGGAACCCCAATCTCAATCTTGGGTCCAGCACTGCATAAAGCAGATCGACAAGAAAATTAATCAAAACCACAGTGGCCGCAAGGACGAGAACCAGGTTTTTTACCACCATCAGATCACGCTGAGCGATGGCCTGAAACAGTAATCGCCCGACACCGGGAAGGTAAAAAACGTTTTCGATGATGATCGTTCCAGCAAGCAGGAAGGAAAGCTGGAGGCCGAGAATGGTAACCACCGGGATCAAGGCGTTGCGTACCGCGTGTCTCCAAAGAGCCTGGCTCCTGCTGAGGCCCTTGGCTCTTGCAGTGCGGATGTAATCTTCCTGAACCGTCTCCAGTACCGAGGATCTTGTCACACGGGCTAGAATCGCAGCCTGTGGAAGGGCCAGAGCAACTGCAGGAAGGACGAGGGATTTGAAAGCCGGAAACCAGCCTGCATCCCAGCCTGCAAAGCCTCCTGCACTGAACCATCCGAGTTTGACCGAAAATAATAATATCAGGAGAATCGCGAACCAGAAATTCGGGACCGCGACACCAAGCTGGGCAAATCCCATAATGCCCGTGTCAGCGACTTTCCGATGCCGGGAAGCAGCAAAAACTCCGAGTGGAATCGCGATTCCCGTTGAAAGCAAAATAGCCAACAGCGCCAGCGGCAGAGAGAGTTCCACCCGGTTCAGCAGTAACTCCTGTACCGGGGTGTCGTAGGTGTAACTGCGCCCCAGGTTGCCCTGTAACACCTCACCAAGCCAGTTCAGGTAACGCACTGGTGCTGGAAGATCCAGACCGAGTTCGGCCCTTAAGGCCCGAAGCGTGTCTTCCTGAGCACCTACTCCAAGAATGACCGCAGCCGGGTCACCAGGAAGAATTTCAAGAAGGAGGAATATCAGCAGGGATGCGACGAGTAGGGTGACCATCAGAGCGGTCAACCTGCGGAACATGAAAAACGTCATCTATCTTGGAGTACAAATCCAGGAACCCTTTGTTTCAAAATGAACTTCCCGGATTTGGAACTCCTAAGGAATGGAAGGGCAAGTCTCAAAAATGAAAATTCCTCGCTTGCCCTGAACAAAATTTATTTCCAGGAAACCTCTGTCAGGTCATTGGCCTGAACCGGGCTATTTTCCCAGAGTCCGGACAGGTTGCTGTTCCAGATTCCGAGTTTTGCCAGTTGGAACAGGTAGCCGTTAACGGCATCCTGAGCAATCACTGCCTGGGCGGCCCCCATCAGAGCATAACGCTGTTTCGGGTTGGTGGTCACATTCAACGTTTCAATGATCGCGTTGAAACCAGGATTCTGATAGAGGAAATAATAATCCGGCCTTGTGTAGATTCCGATGTCCATGGGTTCAGTATGGGACACAATAGTCAGGTCGAAATCTTTATTACGGAAAACCTGGTCCAGCCATTGGGCCCACTCCACCGGGATCAGTTCGAGTTCGATACCAACCTTTGCCATTTGAGCCTGGATCACCTCCCCTCCCCTACGGGCATAGGTTGGCGGGGGGAGTTTGAGGGTGGCCTTGAATCCATTTGGAAAACCTGCTTCCGCAAGCAACGCTTTTGCTTTTTCAGGATCATGTGGATAAAGCCCTTTCAGATCAACATATGCCGGATGATGAGGAGCGAAATGAGTACCGATGGGAGTTCCATAACCGAACATTGCACCATCAACAATTTCCTGCGCATTCAAGGCATGCGCGATGGCGCGTCTCACACGAAGGTCATTGAATGGAGCTTTTTGGTTGTTCGTTGAAAGAATGGTTTCACCTTCTGTGCTTCCTTCGACAACACTGAATCGTGAGTCATTTTTGAACTGACCCGCCATCTCCGGTGCAGGAAAATTGGCAAACGCATCGACATCTCCGGCCATGATCGCTGCCACAGCAGCAGCCGCATCAGGAATGAACTTAAAGGTGGCCGTTTTCAGAGCAGGTTTTTCTCCCCAATAATTCGGATTGGGGCCCAACTCCACCCGGTCACCGCTGACCCAGCGTTTGAAGACAAAAGGACCTGTGCCAACGGGTTTACTCTTGTTTATCGCCGAACTACCCTGGTCTACCATCACTGCATCACCCCAACCCAGGTTGAACAGAAAATGTCCTGTCGGGTTTTTCAGGGTGATCACCACCTTCTGATTTCCGGAAGCAACAACCTTAGCTATCGGCTTAAAAAGCGCTTTTTGAGCGTTGACACTTCCTTCCGCCATGGCACGTTCCAGGGAAAAAACGACGTCATATGCATCAAAAGAAGCTCCATCGTGAAATTTAACTCCGCTTTGTAGATGAAAGGTGTATTTCAGGCCATCCTCGGAAATCTCCCAGGACTTTGCGAGGGCAGGTAGAACTTCACCATTACGGTTGATCCGGGTGAGTCCTTCAAAGACATTGGCATAAACGACCTCATCAATGGCCGCTGCAGCACCGGCAGTTGGGTCGAGGTGAGGCGGTTCCAACACCATCCCCATGTTGAGGTGTGTTTTCGCAGCCTGGGACTGGAATGCTCCAATCAGCATAGCAACGAAGATCAGACCGAATTTTTTTATTTGGGATTTAAGTTGAATCATGACCATTCTCCATAAAACAAGGTTTACTGTTGAGCCTAAACAATGAACGTTTGAATCAGGCAATCCTCACAGATTCGCTGGAAAACCTCAAACCCGTTTGAGTTTTAGATTTGATTGAGATTGAAATGATCCCGGTAGGAAGGCCATCTGCCCATACTTTCTGCCTCATAAACACCCCTGGCAATCGATCTTGCAATACAGTCTGCGGCCATCATTCCCAATCTGTAGAGTGTTGCAGTGTCTCCTTTTTTATATTTTTTCTCTCCGGTGCAAAGAACAAAAAGAGTATCTCCATCATTTGGGCAATGTGAGGGGCGAACGGCTCTTGCCAAACCATCCTGGGCCATGATCGCCACCCGTAAAGCCTCTGATCGGGTTAGTTCAACATTGAGGGCAACCACCATCAAAGTTGTGTTGGTCACTTCTTGAAAAAATGAGTGCTGATCATAATTTAAAGGTAGGGGTGATTCCATGCTGGGAGGAGGAAGTCCGCCAAACTCGCTTTCGCGTTCAAAAGGCCAGGCCCAGAACTCGGGCCTATCCGGCAGGGTGACAGAGCCAAAAGGATTTGATACCGACAAAGCTCCCACGATGTTGCCTTCATCATCCATGAGTGAGACCGAACCCATTCCGCCTTTAAGCGTTCCTGCTTTTGCACCCATTCCCGCTCCGAAATTCCCCTGACCGGTTTCCTGGGCTGCTGATGAAACCGCCTCATAACCCATTTGTCGATATTTCCCAGGATTTAAATCAGATTTGTCTCCGCCATTGTTGAGATCAAAGATGCAGGCCGAAGGAACGATCGG